>ENA-UOOI01003059-UOOI01003059.1-fermentation-metagenome-genome-assembly--contig:-NODE-3059-length-13246-cov-3.481086_pt1 | contig 13246 bp, 14 predicted proteins | sample MGYA00245779_ERZ724027 | MGnify/ENA primary metagenome ERZ724027 (study PRJEB28704, sample SAMN03018318) | fermentation metagenome | biome: anthropogenic terrestrial biome; feature: soil; material... | reverse complement strand
CCTCTCTTTTAAAGCCAATTGTTCCTATAAAATAGAGTTACTAAACTAAAAGAGATTGGACCTGCCATTGTAAAGAAAGTAACCTTTTGAAGGGGATGTACATAAGAGAAGGGAGACAGCGCAAATAAAGCATCGCTGATATTTCTGGTTTCCCAATATAACTCTAACAATGAAAAATTGTTTACTTTTTTTGCTTTGGCATTACCCACTCCCCGAACCAAAATTTCAAATGCGAAATTCATTGTATATATACTCTGGGCTATCGGATTGGCATTTTCAAATCTACTGATAGGATTTATAATCGGTTTATTGTTAGATCTACCAATTTCGAATGAATATTTTGTCCTTGGTCATTTGTCAAATTATTTTATGACTACTGTTTTAACAATATTGATTGGCATACCTAACGCATTTTTTGCGGTATGGCAAAAAGGATATTTAGCCCCGTTAGGATTTGTAGCTTTAACTTTGGTGTTTTCTCAAATTATTGCCGCAACAGGCTACGGGTATTATTTTCCTTGGTCGATTCCAGGATTATACAGTGGGGCTGGTGGCAAGTACAAACTGCAGCTTAACGAACTTAGTTATATCATTTTAGTCTTAACGGGCTTGGTCGGATATTTTTCTACAATTATTTATTGGAAATATACAGATCATGTAAAATGAAAAATGTTTTGACAATTCCTTTTTCTCTCATTCCTGTGGAGTTGAAAGTTGCAACTTGCTGCCTTCCGGACGGATATTTAACAGCTATATTTTTATACTCTGATGTGGTTCTTTCGTGAAAAAAGTATAACTTTGTCTGATACGTCAAATCGGTATTGAGATAAATTATTCAATTGCCATAAGTTGGTCGAAATTTTAATAAAATAAAATATAGTCGTATGAAGAACCTGGAAACATCCTATATGGGCATTCAGCTCAAGAACCCGGTCATACTGGGTGCATCAGAACTGTCCTCTGAAATCGATTCACTGAAGAAGGCCGAACAGGCAGGAGCCGCAGCGATAGTCTATAAAACACTTTTTGAAGAACAGATACAATTGGAAGATCTGCAATTTGACGAGTTGAAGGACGAGTATAACGATATCCATGCAGAGATGACTTCGCTGTACCCCGATATCGATCGCTCCGAAATAGAATATTATTTAGTAAAGATCCGCAATGCAAAAGAAAATCTTTCCGTACCGGTGATCGCCAGCCTGAATGCTGTGAATGAGTCCTCCTGGTTTCGATATGCACGTCTGATTGAAGAGACCGGAGTGGACGGAATAGAACTCAACCTTTACCAGACCCCCACGCAGTTCGATCTCGATGCAGCTGAAATCGAAAGACGGCAGATAGCGATGGTTACTGAGATAAAAAAACAACTGTCCATACCGGTGAGTGTAAAGCTCAGTTCCGATTATACCAATATCCTGCACTTCGCAAAACGTCTCGATGAAGCAGGTGTAGACGGAATGGTACTTTTTAATTCTTTCTTTCAGCCTGATATCGATATTGAGAAGGAGAGTCACAGAAGAGCATTTAACCTGAGTAAAAAAGGCGATTATAAACAGTCGCTGCGTATCGCGGGGATGCTCTATGGCCGTGTAAATGCTGCCGTATGTGCGAGCAGAGGTGTTTTTAACGGTGATGATGTGATCAAGCTGATTCTCTCAGGTGCAACCTGTGTTCAGGTGGTAAGCGCTGTCTACAGGCATGGGATGAAACAGATCACCGAAATAATCCGTGAGGTTGAAGAATGGATGGAAAGGAAAGGTTACGATTCTATTGAACAGTTCAGAGGAAAGCTTTCTGACAGTATACTCAATAAAAATGACAATCTGTTGATCTATAAGAGGGCACAGTATGTCGACCTGATACTTCATTCCGACACGATCTACGGAAATATGCAACACCGGGGTTTTTAGGATTTTAGGAAGAATTATTCCTGAATATAAAATTGGAAAGCGGCTTCGGTTATAATAATTGAGGCCCTTTTCAATCTTCCGTTGGACTTTTCACCGTGCCAGGCTCAGCGTCTGATCCCGATGAAGAAAAAGCTTTGAGCCATATGTACCCCACGACCATCGCCAGACCCGAAGCGATCAGTACGGACAGTTTCGCGATATCCTTCAGCATCTTGTCATCGGGAAAAGAAAGATTCGACACGAATATCGACATGGTAAAACCGATACCTGCCAATATGCCGACTCCTATAAACCGGGACCAGCGTATATTTGTTAACCTGACCAGGCGGAGTCTGACCATCAGGTAAACGGAGAGTGAGATACCCAGCGGTTTCCCAACAAACAAACCCAGGATGATCCCGAGGGAAAGCGGGGAGCTGAGGCCGGAGACGGAGGCCGGCGAAATGAGAATGCTCGTGTTTGCCAGCGCGAAAATAGGAACAATGATAAAGTTGACGGGTAGACTGAGTCTCTTCTCGAATGCAGGCATCTTGTTCACCGGAAGTATAAAAGCGAGTATTACGCCGGCAAATGAAGCATGTATGCCCGACCGGTACATACAGTACCACATGCCCAATGCCAGCATGACCGTGACGAAATAGACAAATTTATGCTGAAAGCGACGGTTGATCACAAAAATAACGAAAGCCGCAACGGCCACTCCTGCGAGCCAGATAAAGTAAAGCGATGTGCCGTAAAAAAGTGCGATGATGAGAATGGCGCACAGATCGTCTATAATGGCCAGTGCCGTTAGAAAGACTTTCATGGAATGGGGTACTGCTTTTCCCAGCAGGCTCACCATACCGAGTGTAAAGGCAATATCCGTAGCCGTAGGTATGGCCCATCCGTTTGAGTACCCCGTACCGGCGGCGGTGAGGGAAAAAATGATCGCCGGAAAAGCCACGCCGAATAACGCGGATACAGTGGGAAGCATCATCCTGCTGGGAGAGGAGAGCTCGCCCGTGGTTACTTCCTTTTTTATATCGATTGCCACATGGAAAAAGAACACCGTCATCAAGGCGTCGTTCACGAAGTGGATAATCGTATCTGGCAGATGCAGATAGTGGAATCCGGGGATCATCGTCTCCCAGAAATTGTAATAGTGAATCCCTATGCCTTGAATGTTTGTTAAGATCAGCGATGCAAGGGTGCATAATAGTAAAAGGACTCCCAACGATCTGCTGTCGTTGATAATTCGTCGGAATTTCGACGTAGCCGGTCGTAGGTTTGTATGATCGGTACTCATTTACGGTGCAAAAGAAAACTAAAGTCATCTTCGTTGGAGAGTTCCATGGGTTCCTGCCCGTATTTGAAGATACGCGCTTTGCGGGATCCTGTCATCTCCATTTCCTCATCTTCAACGAGAAGCATGGTGCCTTCACGGAGCCCTACCACATACACATTCCGGTTTACCTCAATGAACTCCCGGATCCGTGTCTCGCGCGTCTCGCCACCATGATTTGCCGGGTGATCATCCAGATAATGCGGATTGATCTGGAAAGGAACCAGTTTCAGCGTTTTGAACTTCAAGGGTTCTACAATGGGCATATCGTTGGTCGTCCTCAGGGTAGGACAGGCAATGTTGGAACCGGCGCTCCATCCGATGTAGGGAGTGCCTTTCTTTACTTTTTTACGGATCACCTTCATTAACCCCTTTTCCTGAAGCATCTTCACCAATTGCCATGTGTTTCCACCCCCGACAACGATGGCGTCGGCATTTTCGATGGCCTCCACAGGATTGATGAAATGATGAATACCGGTGACATGGTGGCCTATTTCGGCAAAACGGGCATTCACTTTCTCTTCATACTCATTAAAAGAAAAAGTTACCGCCGCATAAGGAATGAAAATGGCGTTATTCGCTTTTTCTCCCAAAAATTCTTTGATCCGGTCTTTGGGATACTCCAGATATCCTTCACCGGGATTGGTGGAGTTACTGATCAAAAGGAGTCTCATCTTTATATACTTTAATTATGGTACAAATATAGTGAAAAATGATGGAAAATGGTAATTTCACGCCCGAATAGCGTAATTTTGCAGCCAAACGGAATAAACAAAACAATGGAAACGATCTTACGCAATATACGGGCCGATCTGCGGATGTCGATGAACGGTGCGACTGCCGCCAGTATGCGGGCAAAAGGAGTGGGATATCGCATGAATTTCGGAGTGGATATTCCCGGACTCAAACAGATAGCGCTCAGGTACGAGCCGGATAAAACATTGGCAGAGATAATGTGGAAGGAAGATGTGCGTGAATTGAAGATACTGGCGACCATGCTCTGCCCTCCCGGTCAATTTTCGAAAGAAAGTGCCGGCAGGTGGGCACAGGCAATCGCTAATCAGGAGATACGTGAACAGGCATGTAAAAACCTTTTTCAGGAACTTCCCTGTGCTGATGAACTGGTGCATGACTGGACCGGAAGCGAAAATGAAAATATACGGGCTACCGGGCACTGGCTTTTCGCCAGGTTGTGTATTATCCGGTCAAATGCGATAGAGCGGATCCGCATTGGTGAGTTGTTGGAGAAGGCAAAGATCGATTTGAAAAATGAATCGCTGCTGCTGCGTCAATCGGCATTGAATACACTGAAATTCTTCGGCAGGATATCCCCTGGCAACGCGGAGAATGTGATGAAAAGGGTTGCCGGTTTCGAACATTCCGGTAATCCGCAGGAGAAGGAAATTTTTGATTTGCTCTCTTTTGAATTCAATTGATTTAGTCGTTTTCAAGTTTTCCTGCACTCTTTCTCGCGATAACAGGAGACGAATTGATCCGGATTATAACGGTTAATCTTTGAAGTTCTTCCTGATAAAAAATACCGACAGCAGGAGATTCAGAATGAGAAAAGCGCCGCTCCCCACCAAAAATAAGGCTTTCCACCGGGGAAATATCAACAGGGAGACCACTGATGCCATCACGATCAGCGCAATAATGACCCATATCACAGTAAGAATTGTTTTCTTTTTTGTCATTGTTCTGCTTTAATTCTTTACAAATATATAATAACTATTTCGTTAAGCCAAATGAGCAGAAAGCAAGCTTGTTTGCATTATGCCATGGCAAGAATTGGAAATCGAGGAGCCTGCGACTCAAATAGTCTAACTTTAGTGAAATTTTTTATTCATGATGATAGGGTTCGTTATGTAAAATCGTCATTGCGCGGTAAAGCTGTTCTGTAAAGACCAGCCTCACCATCTGGTGGGTAAAGGTCATTCTGGAAAGCGACATCGTTTCGGTGGCCTTTTCACGGATCTCCTGTGAAAAACCATAAGGGCCCCCGACAACGAAAACCAGTCGCTTGGCGGCAGAAAAGGTCTTCTTTTCCAAATATCCGGCGAACTCCAAAGATGAATACTGTTTCCCCTTGTCATCGAGCAGCACGACATAGTCGGACGGTTGCAGCCCTTTCAGCAGTTTTTCTCCCTCCTGCTTTTTTTGCTCTTTCTCAGAGAGGTTTTTCGTGTTTTTTATATCCGGTATGATTTTCATGTCAAACGGAATATAAAAATTGATCCTCCTGCTGTATTCCTCTATGATCTGCGAAAAGAACGGGTCGTCCGTTTTGCCTACGGAAAGCAGAATAATTTTCATGTGGAAATTTATTAACCTGTAATTTATTTTAAATTAATTCCTCTTTATTCTTCCTCTTCCTCTTTATTTTTTGTTTTATTATGCTATTCCACCGGGATATTGGGGAATTTGGCTTCAGAAAATGAAAAAAGCCGTTGTTGGAGACAAATATAACCGTTTATTTCTTATTTTTGCATTAAAATTCTTGTAAAAGAATAACAAAACAGATATAATGTTTGTTTATTCTGATATGACGCGTTATCGTTTTAATATGACAGAAGAAGAATTAATCCATAACCTTATCCGGCTGGCTTTGTCCGAAGACATCGGAGACGGAGACCACACCACCCTCTGTAGTATCCCGGAAACAGAAGAAGGGCAATCAAGATTATTAATCAAGGAAGAAGGTATACTTGCCGGGGTAGATGTTGCCATTGATGTGTTCCATACTTTTGATCCGGAATTACAGGTCGAGATCTTTCTTGGCGACGGTTCGCACGTTAAGCCGGGAGATGTGGCCTTTATTGTCTCGGGAAAGGTGCGGTCGATTTTACAGACTGAACGCCTTGTACTCAATATTATGCAGCGGATGAGCGGTATCGCCACCATTACAAACAAGTATATGAAGCGGCTCGAAGGCACATCCGCAAAAGTGCTTGACACCCGGAAAACCACCCCGGGAATGCGTATCCTGGAAAAACAAGCCGTCAAGATCGGAGGGGGGGAGAATCACAGAATAGGACTGTTCGATATGATCCTGCTGAAAGATAATCACGTGGATTTTGCGGGAGGAATTGAAAACGCTATCCGCGGCGCGCAAAACTATTTAAAAGAGAGAAACAAAAGACTCAGAATTGAGATAGAGGTGAGGAATCTGGACGAACTTGAAGAGGCGCTTCGCATAGGCGGCGTGGACAGGATTATGCTCGATAATTTTACTCCCGGCGAGACCCTCCGGGCAGTGGAGACTGTGAAGGCCGTGGACGGCCGTGTGGAGCTGGAATCATCGGGAGGGATCACCATCGATACTATCCGTGAGTTTGCCGAAACAGGGGTGGATTATATATCGGTAGGCGCGTTGACCCACTCGGTGAAAAGTCTCGATATGAGTTTGAAAGCAATCTGATTCAAGATGGAACAAAACGGGGATAAGCAGGAATTACTCGACAGGCGGTACATGCGCATGGCTTTTATCTGGGCTGAAAATTCCTACTGCAAACGCAGAAAAGTAGGTGCACTCCTGGTGAAGGATAAGATGATCATTTCCGACGGTTATAATGGCACACCTTCAGGCTTTGAGAATGTCTGTGAAGATGAAAATGATATCACAAAGCCTTATGTGCTTCATGCCGAAGCGAATGCAATCACCAAAGTGGCCCGCTCCAACAATAGTAGCGACGGGGCTACACTCTATGTCACTTCTTCACCCTGCATCGAGTGTGCCAAACTGATCATCCAGGCCGGTATAAAGAGGGTGGTTTATTCGGAAAATTACCGGTTAAGCGATGGGATAGATCTGCTGAAAAGGGCCAATGTTGAACTTGTATCGGTGGAAATGGACAAAATAGTAACAGGAGAGAAATTGAATGAATTCAGGTAAGAAGACCAGAACGTGGCTGCCCTTGTGGATTGGCATCGGTATTGCATTGGGTATATTTATCGGAAGCAGATACAGCCAGTTCGGACGTTCGGGAAGCGTGGAGGGATACGGCAAGATAGACGCGGTGCTGAACTACGTCAGGGAGTCGTATGTCGATACGGTCAATATGCGTCAACTGGTGGAAGATGCGCTGCCCAATATCATACAGGAACTCGATCCGCATTCAGAGTATATCTCGGCGGCCGATATGAAACGGGTGAACGAAGACCTGGAAGGTCATTTCTCAGGAATTGGCGTCAATTTCTATGTGTTAAGAGATACCATCGTGGTGACGGGTATCGTACCGGGCGGCCCTTCCGAGGCCGCAGGGATAATGCATTGGGACAGAATAGTCACGGTGAATGATACCCTGGTTGCCGGACAGAAGCTCCGGAATGAAGATGTGATGGAAAAACTGCGCGGAGAAATAGGGTCGGAAGTGAAACTGGGTATCATAAGAGGCGAGGAGGAACGTTTGCACGAAATCACCGTTACACGGGGTGACATCCCTATGAACAGCGTCAATGCAGTCTATATGCTGACGAACAAGATCGGTTTTATTAAATTGGGAAGAAACTTCGGATTTAATACATTCAGCGAATTTATTTCTGCCATATCCAAGTTAAAAAGCCAGGGAGCCAACTCTTTTATGATTGATCTGAGAGGGAATGTAGGAGGATCACTGGATGTTGTGGTAGCAATGGTAAACGAGTTCTTGAACAGGGGCGACCTGATCGTATACACGCAGGGTAGGAATTTTCCGAGAACCGACAGCTATGCCAATGGATCGGGGACCTGCAAGAATGATGATGTGGTGGTGCTGATCGACGAGTTAAGTGCCTCGGCCAGTGAGATTTTTGCCGGAGCCGTTCAGGACCACGACAGAGGGCTGGTGATCGGCAGGCGTTCTTTTGGTAAAGGACTGGTGCAGGGACAGCGTAATTTTCCGGACGGTTCGGCAATGAGGCTCACGGTGGCCCGCTACTATACGGCCTCGGGCAGATCTATCCAACGCGGATATGAGAAAGGAAGATACGATGAGTATGAGATGGAGGCTATCAACCGTTATATTGAAGGAGATTATATCAACGTGGATACGGTGTCGAACCATCTCATTCCTTTTCAGACGGCGGGGGGCAGGACGGTCTATGGCGGCGGCGGTATCATGCCCGATATCTTTGTACCCCGCGACACCCTGGGGATCAATTCCTATTATAATCTGGTGGTGAATAACCGGTTGGACGAGAAATATGCCATGCTTTATTCCGATATGAACCGGGATAAACTGAGTAGTTTCGAAACATGGCAGGAACTTTACAGGTACTTGCAACAACAACCGCTGTTGCTGAATCTGGTGAGTTTTGCAGACCATAATGGTATCAGAAGAAGACCTTATTATATTCAGGAGTCGAGTGAATTGCTTGAGGATGCGATGTATGCCTACATTATTCGGAATTTCTTCGGAGAAGAGGCTTTCTGGGCGGCTTACCAAAAAGAGGACCCGTTAATTAAAAAAGGAATCCGGTTGATAGAAACAGGAAAGACTACACGTCACGCTATCGTTAATGAGGAGTACAAACTAAATTAGATCTTTATGAGCAATTTGATACACAATTTTTTATCGAACAGGGTTTTATCCCGTTTTACCATTTTCGTAATCGATACTCTCATGGTCCTGTTCTCCTGTCTGGTGATGTATATGGTGAGATATGGATTCACCGGGCTCACATCGGAAGTAAGGGCTGACGGGGTCACCTTGTATCTGATCCTTATTTTTGTCAATGCTATCACATTCATATTGTTCCGTACATTCAGCGGTATTCTGCGGTTCTCATCCTTTAGCGACTTGATGAGGATCACGTACGCCCTGGTGGTGGGTTATGGAATCACCTATACCATTATTGTGATACTGAAAAGGTATCAGTCCGATTTTCATCTGGATGATGTTACCTATACCTCCATTTTCTTTCTCAATATGTTTCTGATGATCTTTTCGCGGGTACTGACGAAGGAGGTCTATGAGTTCATTACAGGCAGAGAAGTGAAACCGGTCAACGTGTTTATCTACGGCACCAAGGAGGCCGGTATCAGCCTTGCAAAAGCATTGAAAGGAAACAGTGAATTCAACTACCGGGTACTCGGATTTATTTCCGATGAAAGTCACATGGTAGGGAAAGAACTGATGGGGGTAACCATTTACGCCAATAATGAGAACCTTTTCAGAACTTTGGAAAGCAAAGATGTGAAGACCATTATCGTTTCGCCGCAGCAAATGGAAGAGATAAAGAATTCCGAACTCTTGGGTAATTTTGTGGATCACAATATTTCGTTGCTTACCACCGTTCCCCTCAACGAATGGAACGGGATGATCATGAGCAAGGAGCAGTTGAAAGATGTACAGATCGAAGACCTCCTGCCACGTGCCCCGATCCATATCAACATGCTGGAGATAGCCTCAAATATTGAAGGAAAACGGGTAATGGTGACAGGTGCTGCCGGATCGATAGGCAGCGAAATTGTCCGTCAGGTAGCTAACTTCAATCCTTACAGTATTATTCTCATAGACCAGGCGGAGACTCCATTGCATGACATGAGGCTGGAATTGAAAGAGAAATGGAGAGAGATGCGTGCGGAGATCATTGTGGCCGATGTAAGCAATGCCAGCCGGATGGAGAGGATTTTTTCCAGGACACGGCCGCAGTATATTTTTCACGCGGCGGCATACAAGCACGTACCGATGATGGAGGACAATGCATCGGAATCGGTGCAGACCAATATCCTGGGGACAAAGATAGCGGCGGACCTGGCGGTAAAGTACAATGCGGAGAAATTTGTGATGGTGTCCACAGACAAGGCTGTGAACCCTTCGAATGTGATGGGTTGTTCAAAAAGGATTTGCGAGATATATGTGCAGTCTCTGGCGAAATATATCGGGAAAAGCGGAAAAAAAACAACCCAGTTTATTACTACCCGCTTTGGAAACGTGCTGGGGTCCAACGGCTCCGTAATACCTCTTTTCAGGGAGCAGATAAAACATGGAGGCCCCGTTACGGTAACCCATCCGGAGATCATCCGCTATTTCATGACTATTCCGGAAGCCTGTCAGCTGGTGCTGGAGGCGGGAGCTATGGGGAAAGGCGGTGAGATCTATATTTTTGATATGGGGAAACCGGTCAAGATCCTGGATCTGGCCAAAAGGATGATCCGGCTCTCGGGTTCAAAGAATATCAAGATAGAATTTACCGGCTTGCGGCATGGTGAAAAACTCTATGAAGAGTTACTGAACACGGCCGAGCATACCAAACCTACCTACCATGAGAAAATCATGATCGCCGATGTCCGTGAGTATGAATATGAAGATGTGAGCCGGAAAGTCGATGCACTTATTCATACCTCTTACGAATATGACGATATGCGGACAGTGAAGAGGATGAAAGAGATTGTTCCGGAATTCCGGAGCATCAATTCTCCTTTCGAAGCAGTGGACAGGTTACTGGAAAAGATATCCGGAAAAGAAGCGCTTGTCCCTGTCCCAAAAGATAAGGGATAGGCTATTCACTGAGATCGCGCTGTGTATCGCACAATGAGGTGTAGTACCCCCCCTGTGCATAAAGTGTGGAATGTTGTCCCGATTCCACGATTCGTCCATCTTTCATTACATAGATCTCATCCGCGTTTTTGATGGTGGATAGCCTGTGGGCTATCACGATGGTAGTGCGGTTCTTCATCAGTTTTTCCAACGCCTCCTGTACAAGCCGTTCCGAGTCGGTGTCGAGTGCCGAAGTGGCTTCATCCAGTATCAGTATCTTCGGGTTCTTCAGTATGGCCCGCGCAATGCTGATACGCTGGCGCTGGCCGCCCGAAAGCTTTCCGCCCCGGTCGCCGATATTGGTGTGGTAACCAAACTCCGTAGCCATAATGAACTCGTGGGCATTAGCAATCTTCGCGGCGTTGATCACCTGGCTTTCCGTTGCGTCGGCAACCCCGAATGCTATATTATTATAAAAGGTATCGTTAAACAGGATGGCCTCCTGGTTCACATAGCCCATCAGCGATCTCAGGTCCCGGACTCTCATATCCTTTATATCGACCCCATCGATGAGAATCCCTCCTTTCTGGATATCGTAGAAGCGGGGTAACAGGTCTGCCATCGTCGATTTTCCCGAACCCGACTGGCCCACAAGGGCGATGGTTTTTCCTTTGTCGATCTTGAGATCCACCCCTTTTATAACCCAATCCGTTTCATATTTAAACCAGACATCCCTGTAATCTATACAGGAGTTGAAGGCGACGGGAACAGGCTGTGCCGGGTCGGTGATCTTGTTGTCGGCAGTCAGTATCTTGTCGATCCGCTCCATCGATGCCAGTCCGCGTTGCACGGCGTAAGCTGATTTTGAGAATTCCTTGGCCGGATTGATAATACTATAGAATATGGTCAGATAGTAGATGAACGAGGCGGCGTCGATGATGCTGTTGCCCTCTAATATCAATGAACCCCCAAACCAGAGTACAACCGCGATGGTGATGGTGCCCAGCAACTCACTCATGGGATGTGCCAGTTGTTGCCTGCGCGCAATACGGTTCGACATGCGCCTGAACTCGTTATTCCCGCCATGGAACCTTCCGGAGATCTTGTTTTCCGCGCCGAATGCCTTGATCACCCGCAGCCCGCTTAGGGTTTCTTCCATCTGCGACATCAGTTCGCCCCACTTGTTCTGTGCCATGAAAGAACTCCTTTTCAGGGTTCTGCCCACACGCCCCATCACAAATCCCATCACCGGCAGTACCACCATCACGAAGAGGGTCAGTTGCCAGCTTAAGATCACCATAGTGGTCAGGTAGATCAGGATAAGGATCGGATTCTTGAAAAGCATATCGAGAGAACTCATCACGGAGTTCTCCACTTCATTCACATCGCCCGATACCCTGGAGAGAATATCACCCTTTCTCTCTTCCGTAAAAAAACCGATGGGGAGGGAGAGTACCTTGTCGTTGATCCGGTTGCGGATATCCCTGACCACGCCGGTCCTTATAGGGATAAGGAAATAGGATCCAAAATAGGCGGTCCCCGTTTTCAGTAATGTCATCACGATCAGGAAGGCTGCCAGCGCCATCAGCGTGGAACTGCTCCCGTATGTATCTATAAGTTGGGTTATATACCAGTTCACATTATTAAGCACCACGTCTACGAACGAATAATCGGAACTACCCCACGGTATAAAGGAAAAGGTTTCCCTGTTTATCTTGAACAAAACCTGGAGGATCGGGATAATGGTCGCGAGGGAAAAAACATTCAATATGGCCGTCAGTATATTGAAAATGAATGCCAGGAAGACATATTTCTTATAAGGGGGTAAAAATCGTTGTAAGATATGAATGATACCTTTCATGTGTTTATTCTTATTTTTTACATTAATGTCACAGGGAACATTTGCGTTAAGCTAAAGGAGCAAAGTCAACTTGTTTGAACTTGGCCATAGCGGGCAAATGCCTAATTTTAATGAACGTTTTCGTTAAGCAATACGGGCAGAAGACAAACTTGTTTGGATTATGCCGTTGCGAGAAAATGCCTAATGTAATTGAACTATTTTGTTAAGCAATACGGGCAGAAAGCAAACTTGTTTGCAATGTTTTCTAGAAAACAATTAAGTTTACTTGAATATGCCGTTGCCAGAAATAGTCTAATTTTATTAAATGGGTGCAACCCGATAAAGGGTGCATGCAGATTTTATGCGAAGATACTTATAAAATGTGATTCGAAGGAAGAAATTTCATCTTTTCTCACGCTTTCCGGCCCCATTCCCGCCGAAGAAATTATAGCCGGCGAAGATCAGAAGAAACTATTTTCCCCAGAAAATTTCCCGGGTCTTCCCTCGGGTTTGATCCCTTTTTCGGGTTTTCTTCTGTTAGCCTGAAAAAAGATTGATTTTTTATTTTTTTATAATGGTTTGATATCCTTTTGTTTGGATTCTGAGCGTAGAAAATGGAAGAAAAAAGATTGATTTTTTTTGTTGAATTGTTTGCGTGGTAAAAAAACAATCTCTATCTTTGCACCCGCTTTCAGGAAACAACTATTCCGGG
>ENA-UOOI01003057-UOOI01003057.1-fermentation-metagenome-genome-assembly--contig:-NODE-3057-length-13249-cov-7.347355_pt1 | contig 13249 bp, 14 predicted proteins | sample MGYA00245779_ERZ724027 | MGnify/ENA primary metagenome ERZ724027 (study PRJEB28704, sample SAMN03018318) | fermentation metagenome | biome: anthropogenic terrestrial biome; feature: soil; material... | reverse complement strand
GCTTTGGTGTAACAGTGGATGCGATTATAGCAGCTAACCCAGGTATTGATCCTAACAGACTAGTAATAGGCCAACGGATCTGTATTCCTAGTGTAACCCCACCATGCACAGGTCAGATTTACACAGTCCAAGCAGGAGATACACTATTTAGCATAGCTCAACGCTTTGGTGTAACAGTGGATGCGATTATAGCAGCTAACCCAGGTATTGATCCTAATAGACTAGTAATAGGCCAGCAAATATGTATACCAGCAGTAATTCCTCAATGTCCGGGAATAATCTATACCATTCAAGCTGGAGACACTCTTTTCAATTTAGCAGCACGTTATAACACAACTGTTGATTGTATATTACGCTTTAACCCCGGCATCGATCCAAATAGGTTAGTTATCGGTCAACGGATATGCATACCAACTGGACCTTGTGAAATAGCTGGAAAGAAATGCCAGATGTTACAAAATACTAACTCAGCTCCTATGGCCCAGGGCTTTGGTATCTACAACTTCGATGACAACACAGTATCTGCTCTGGCAACTGGATTACCAGATCCTGAGACTTTAGGTGGCATGGTCTACCGGATATTTGTCAGAGATAAGACAACACTAACTTGGCAATCAGCAACTATGTATGTATCACCAGACGGAGTTTGGAGTGGTATTGTTCGCTTGAGCAAAGCTTTGGAATTCTATGATTTAGTTTATGTTACTGCTGAAAGCCGTGATTCCACAAGTCCTCTAGGGGTAGTTGTTCTTAGAGGTGATATCTCTAGAGCTTAATTTTATAGTAAAAGGGGCTGGCAGTGCCAGCCCCTTTTACTATGTACAGAAATATCTGAACTGGGTTTGGAGTTTATTTATGCATTTGACCTTAATATTTGTAGACGAGCTGAAAAACTAGGTTAGCTTAGGAAAGGTAATCCGTTATAATTAGGATAATGAATTATCTGATTGCATTATTATAATGACCACCTAGCTTTTAATTAATTGGGTTCATAATACTTGATTTGAGTGGGAAAAAGGTTATTGGTAGCGAAATAAGCAAATGAGGTGATTTTATGAATAAAAGAATTATACAAGTTGTAGTGCTAGTGCTCTCTTTATCTATATGTACTTTAGCTAATATTAACATTGGGTTTAGATTAGTTTTAGGTGGAAGTATTTTGCCAACGGTTTCTTTAGGTTATGAACATGAATCTGGCCATGGTATTGAAATAACAACAGGTGTTCTGCCAGGAGGAAAGTATAAGTTTCTTTTAAGGGGAGAACTAGGCTATACCTACCGATATAAAAACCTAAAAGTTGGTTTAGGTAGAGGTATTACTCGCTATGGCGCTGAAACTATACCGTTTTTTGATGATCACTTTAAACTGAGTTATTTAATACCTATCAAAAATCAAAGTTTTGTAGATATAGGAAGTACTGTTTCCCTAGGTGTTTCTAGCCAAGGTATAGCTTTTTGGGGAGGAGTAAATAAACAATATAATCCCTAGAAAAGGATCTTTTCATTTTGGTTAATATAAGTTAATATAAAATTCAAGAATATGTATTGGGCTCAATGGTTCATCATGTATCTTTTATACAGGTTAGATAAATAATTACAAGAATAGTCTTGACTAACGGGGTACATCACAGTATAATTATGCAAAAGATACGGAACCGAGAGGAGATTTATGCAAGTGAAAAAGAATTTATGGGTATTAAGCCTTGTTGTGATTATTTCTTTAGTCTCATTGGCTGCAGATTGGAAAGTTGCTGGCGATTTTACATTTGCACCATTTACATTTTCTGACGACAAAGGTAATTTAGTTGGTTATGAGATTGATCTTTCCAAAGCTTTGGCTAAAGAGCTTGGTGTTGAATTAAAGCTAGTTAATGCTGCTTGGTCAGGACTTATTCCTGGACTTAATAACGGTAACTACGATGCTTTAATTACCGCAATGACTATTACAGATGAGAGAAAACAAGCAGTTGATTTTTCAGATCCATACATTAAAGTTGGCTTGGTTGTTATGACAAAGCCTAATCGCAACGATATTAAATCACTGGACGATTTAAAAGGTAAAACATTAGCAGTTCAAATTGGTGCTACTGGAGACCTTACCGCTACAGATATGAAAGGTGTTAAAAAAGTTTTACGTTTTGAAACTGCACCTGAAGCATTTCAAGCAGTTATTAACGGTAACGCTGATGCAGCAGTAATGGATGGCCCTGTAGGACGTTATTTTATGAAGACCACACCTAACAAGCTGAAAATTGCTATTCCTGAGTTTACCGAAGAACTCTATGGTGTTGTTCTCAAAAAAGGTAATAAGGATCTTGCTAAAATTAATGCCGCTTTGAAAAAGCTCAAAGATAACGGCACATTAGATTCTATTTACAACGCTTGGTTTGCTAACTAAGTTAAGTTTTGCAGGTAGATTGGAAAGTATAAACCAGACCGTCGCTTTTAGCGACGGTCTTAGGTTGTTTTAGGGAGGTTTGGCATGGCTATCATTAACGAACTTTTTAATTTGGGCACGCAACTTATAATGTCACTACAAAGTATGGCAATTGGTCTCTATACTTGGCTTTTATATGTATGGGGTAAATTACCGCTTTTATTAGAAGGAACATTACTTACATTAGAATTAACTGCGATTGCTGTTAGTTTGGGTTTTATTATAGGTACATTTGCTGGTATAGGCAGACTTTCTGAAAAACGTTTTATAAGAAGCTTAGCGACAATTTACATTGACTTTATAAGAGGAACCCCTCTTTTGGTGCAAATACTTATTGTTTATATGGGATTACCCCAGATTATTGGTAGAACTGTACCTCCAATGGTGGCAGCTATAGCTTCTTTATCAATTAATAGTGGTGCATATGTGGCCGAGATTGTCAGGGCCGGAATTCAATCTATAGATAAGGGCCAAGCAGAAGCAGCTCGTTCCTTAGGAATGACTAGTAACCAAACTATGCGTTATATTGTGTTGCCACAAGCATTTAGGCGTATTATACCTCCGCTTGGCAACGAATTTATTGCTATGTTAAAAGATTCTTCACTTGTCTCTGTTATTGCTTTAGAAGAACTAATGCGCAAAGCACAGCTAGTGTATACTAGGGACTATCGACCTTTTGATATTCTTTTTGCAGTATCGATTATTTATCTAATTCTGACTTTAAGTATTTCTCGCTTAGTACGTTACTCTGAGAGGAGGTTAAGAAATAATGACAGGTGAGACAAACACTAATGAAATTGTGATTGAAACATTAAATTTAGAAAAGAATTATGATGACCTGAAAGTTTTAAAAGGAATCTCTGTGCAAATTAAAAGACAGGAAGTAGTCTGTATTATTGGACCTTCTGGTTCAGGGAAGAGTACTTTTTTACGTTGTCTCAATCTTCTAGAAAAACCAACAGCAGGTTCGATCTTAATTGAAGGGCAAGAAATTACTTCACCTCATTGTAACATTGATAGTCTCCGTGCTAATATGGGGATGGTTTTTCAAAACTTTAACCTTTTTCCACATATGTCAGTGTTAGATAATATTACATTAGCACCACAGAGAGTAAAAAAAGTAACCAAGCAATCCTCGGAAGACATGGCGCTTATGCTTTTGAATAAAGTTGGCTTAAAAGACAAAGCAAAAAGTTTCCCTGACGAATTATCTGGAGGACAAAAACAAAGAGTAGCGATTGCTAGAGCATTAGCAATGCAACCAAAAGTTATGCTTTTTGATGAGCCCACTTCAGCTCTTGATCCAGAGATGATTGGTGAGGTTTTGGATGTTATGAAGAGTTTAGCTTATGAAGGTATGACAATGGTTGTTGTTACCCATGAGATGGGTTTTGCGAGAGAGGTTTCTGATCGAGTCTTATTTATGGACGGCGGTTTAATTTTAGAGGATAATAAACCAGAGGTTATTTTTACAAATCCTGAAAATCCAAGGACAAAGTCCTTTTTAAGAAAAGTACTATGAACTCTAAAAAAGCACATTGGCTCTTAGTAGCTTTAACTATAATATGGGGATATAGTTTTATTGCTATAAGTGATGCAGCGAAAACTCTTGCTCCAGAAACTCTTCTATTCTGGCGTTTTCTAATTGCTTCTGGGATATTGACAGTAATGGCTATTATGAGGAAAGCCCGTCTTCCTTGGAAGGAAGGGACTATTGCTGGAATAATGTTTAGTATTAGCTATTTAGCTCAAACAGTGGGGCTTGTACACACTAATGCATCTGTCGCAGCATTTATCACTGGGCTCTTGGTTATTTTTACACCAATGTTTGAAGGAATAATGAATAAAAAGGCTCCCTCTGTTCAAGTCTGGATAAGTAGCTTAATTGCTCTTGGTGGCACTTATTTATTAGTGGGTGGGGCTAGTGGCAGTTCAAGCTTATATGGAATTATACTTCTTTTAATCTGTTCAATTGGCTTTTCTATACACTTGGTATACATTGGTGATAAGAATCATCTTGATCCGATTGCTTTTGTAGCTGTTCAATGTTTGGTCATGACTCTATTTTTTAGTGTTTTAGCTATGGGGAACAATACTTTTGCTTGGCCCGGGGCCGGTCTTCGAGGTGTTTTATTTCTTGCTCTGTTAGCTACTGCTCTAGGTCTCTCTCTACAAGTATATGCACAAAAGTATATTCGACCAAGTAAAGCTAGTCTCATATTTAGTCTTGAACCTGTCTTTGCTACTATTTTTGCTGCTATAATCTTAGGAGAAGCAATGACCAAGCAGTCTTTAATAGGAATGGCGTTGATTTTTTTAGCTACAATCATTGTGGAAATAGAGTTTAATTGGCAAACACAAAATGAAACATCGCAGCAAGAAAATGGGCTTTAAGCCCATTTCTTTTTTGGAAAATTTAGTCGATATGTTATAATATGTTTAGCTATTTAGGATATATTGAGGTGTTGGAGTTGGAACATAAAATAAAATCCCAAAAAGTGCGTCTAAAAGATGTTGCTGCTGAAGCAGGGGTGTCTTCTTGCACAGCCTCGAGAGCCTTAAATGGCACTATGTTAAATAAAGTTAGTGAAGAAACAAGGCAACGGATTTTGAACGTTGCAGAGTCGATGGGGTATAAACCTAACATAATGGCTAGAGGACTCGCAAGGAAAAGAACTAACCTTTTAGGGGTTTTGCTTCCTGAAATTAGAACTTCTTTTTTGCCCCAAACTTTAGAAGGAATATGGCATGCTGCAGAGGATGCAGGTATGGCGGTTTTACTTCACTCTACCGATTGGCAAGCAAGTAAAGAGGGAAAATATTTGTATCAATTACTCGAGTGGCAAGTTGATGCAATAATTTGGGTCCCATCAGGGCCAGAAAATATTAAGGCATTTTCTGAGGTGGAAAAGAATACTCCTGTTATTCAGCTTTTTACTGATATTAAAGAATTAGCGTCTAGCAAGATTGTTTTAGATAATGAAAAAGGTGGCTACATTGCCACTAAACATCTAATAGAAAAAGGACATACTAGGATTGCTCACTTAAGTGCCACCACAGACCATTTTACACCGGCGGGGAAAGATAGATTAAGAGGTTATTTAAGAGCTTTACAAGAAGCAAATTTACCTATCGATGAAAAGTTGATTGTAGAATCTAGTTACACTGCAGAAGGTGGTAGAAAAGCTTTTAGGGAAGTTGTCAAATACCAACCAACTGCAATATTTGCCTGCTCTGACATGACAGCTTGGGGAGTAATTCAACAAGCATCTCTGCTAGGCATACGAGTTCCTGAGGATCTGGCAGTAGTGGGTTTTGACAACATACATCTATCCAGTCTTATATTGCCAGCATTAACTACTGTGGAACAACCACAGGAAAAGTTTGGCGAAATTGCAGTAAAACAGGTGATTGCCGCTCTTGATAACAAACCAAGTGAAAAAATAACCTTAGAGCCACGCTTAATAGAACGCAAGAGTAGTTAAAGAATAGGAGGCCTATCTGATGGAACTATGGGGAAAATTTCTTAATTTACAAGCAGATATTAGGAAGATTAATCATGCAGTAGCTTTATTAGTGTGGGACCAACAAACTTATATGCCAGTAGGTGGAACTGAAGCTAGAGCAGAGTCTTTAGGTTATCTAGAGACCTTAGCCCATACAAAGATTGTTTCTAAGGAAGCGAGTGAAATTCTTACTGCTTTAGAGTACCAAAGCGAAGACCCAGAAAAAGGTCCCTTATATCGTGCAGCCAAAAGAGATTACGATCACGCTGTTAAAATTTCTACCAAGTTAGTTGAGGAGATGGCTAAAACCTCAGCTAGAGCCATGACCGCTTGGCAAGAAGCTAAGGCCAAAGAGGATTTTTCCCTTTTTGAGAACTACTTAGAAAAGTTAGTTGATCTAGCGTTACAAAAGGCAGATGCATTAGGCTACAGTGATGAGCCCTATGATGCTTTGCTAGATAGTTTTGAACCAGGGATGACAACAAAAGATGTAGAGGTAATTTTTACTAAGTTAAAAGAAGCCTCAGTTCCTTTAGTAAAAGAAATAGTGGCTAAACAAGGTGAAAAACCCGCAATATTTGCTCAAGATTATGGCGAAAAGGGACAATGGGATATAGGTATTAAAGCTCTACATGAAATGGGTTTTGACATTGATTGTGGTAGACAAGATTATAGTGTCCATCCTTTTACGATTAGCTTTGATCCTCAGGATGTACGTATAACTACTAAAATTGACCCAAGATCCTTTCCAGGTTCTTTGTTCTCATCGATGCATGAAGGTGGTCATGCCTTGTATGAACAAGGAATTCCCAAAGAATGGAGAAATTTAGCTATTGGAAGTGCTGCATCATTAGCTACACACGAAAGTCAATCTCGATTGTGGGAAAATATTGTTGGTCACTCAAGGGGTTATTTGTCCCATTTGTGGCCAGAGTTACAGAAAACATTTCCTAACCAATTAAATAAAGTTGATTTTAATACATTTTACTCTGCGATTAACTGGGTTGAACCTTCACTAATTAGAGTAGATGCCGATGAAGTCACTTATAATTTACACATCTTCTTACGCTTTGAGATAGAGCGAGAATTGCTTAATGGTAAAATTAAGGTTTCTCAACTACCTGAAGCTTGGAATGAGAAAGTGGAAAGTTATTTAGGTATTAAGGTACCTTCACCTTCTTTAGGAGTATTACAAGATATCCATTGGTCCCAAGGTTCCATTGGCTACTTCCCAACCTATGCTTTAGGTAATGTAATGGCTTCGCAATTTTATGCGAAAGCTCTAAAAGAACAACCTAGTTTATCAGATAGCATAGCTAAAGGTGAGCTACTACCTCTAAGAGAGTGGTTAAGAGATAAGATTCATTCTCAAGGTGCTTCCTTACTTCCTATGGAGTTAGTTGAAGCAGTCACCGGCGAAAGTCTTAATGTAACACCCTACCTGGAGTATCTAAAAAATAAATATTTGGGATAAAAAAAGCTGGCTTTGTAGCCAGCTTTTTGCGTTATAATCTCTCTAACAAGCGAGAATATTCTTTCTTTCTTCTAGACATCTCATCGTTCATTTCTTTAGCAGCTTCCAAAATTGCAGTTTTAGGATCCATGTTGTTTAAGATACTCTTATCAACTGCAAACTTAACATAACGATACAATACAGCAACGTTAGCTGCATAAGGAGCAGGTTCGGAGTGTTCTAATTGGCCATAATAGGCTTTTCTCGTATCAGGATCGATATTAACCTTATTTAAGGCGTTTTTATTTGCTGGTAACCAGAGACTGCCAGGGATACGCTCAATAATACCATTAGCTATGCTAGCTTGGGCTTCTGTGGAAGTGAACCACTTCATAAATTGCCAAGCATCTTCTTTGTTTTTAGAGTGGGAAGATATACCAATAACAGTACTACCAGCAAAAGAACCATGATGAATTGAACCATCTGCTTGCTTAGTACCTGGCATTAGGTCAAGTACCCACTTACCTTTTAATTGTGGTGCATTTTTTAATAAGTTTGGATAAAGCCAAATTCCATCTGTCATCATTACCCATTCACCTGCAACGAACGTTGGTATGCCAACACCAGCTTGGGGTAGTTTATGATCTTTAAAAAGGCTAATGTATTCTTGGAAGCCTTTAATAGATCCAGGTTTATCAAGAGCACTAGAAAAACCATCTGGGTTAAAGAATTGACCACCATTTTGAGTGATTAAGGTGTAAGCACCCCAGTGGCTATCATATTGAACAGAACCATAGTGTAAACCAAAAGTGTGTTGTTTTGCTAAAGCCTTTGGTTGCCACTTTTTAATATCTTCCCATTCACTAGGAATTTCCATGCCCATATCTCTTAGAATATCAAGGCGATAAGCAGCTACCATAGCACCGATGGAGACTGGCATACCGAATCTAGTATTTCTAAAAGAGAAAGGCCCCATAAGCGAACCGAAGACTTGTTTTTCCATCTGAGCAAATTCGGTCGGTTTGAATTTAGCTAGATCGACTAGACCGCCTCTAAGACCAAAGTCTACTGTCTCAGTTCCTAAAGTAAAAAGATCTGGAGTATCGCGACTAGCTAAAGAGAGAAGATATTTGTTGTAGTAATCAGACCAAGAAAAGACTTCTATATCGACCTTAATCCCTGTTTTGGCAGTGAATTGCGAATCGATTATGTTTTGAGCAACAGCCTTCATCTCATTGGTCCAGCCAACATACCACAATTTTAGTGTGCTAGCTTGCATGAAGCTACTTAATAGCATCAGCAAGACGAAAACTAACCATCCCCTACGTTTCAAATGAAACACCCCCAAATAGATTTGAGCAAAACACTAACGGAATTAGTTCCGATAATTACTCTAGATGATTCTTCTGCAAGGACTTGGCCAATCCTTCATAAAAATTTAACATCGAGAATTACTCCATTCACTGGAGGAAAACGGACTCAAAAAATGAAGTAGGGATTATAACTACTTAAGGAGGTAAAATTGATGTCTTATTTAAAAGAAGTGATTGCCAATAGACGTAGTATAAGAAAATATCAATCGCAGTCGATAGAAAAAGAAAAGATAATTGAAGTTTTGAAAGCAGGCAATTTAGCACCATCTAATGGTAATTCGCAGCCCTGGAAGTTTTATGTACTAGGGGGAGAATTTAGAGATTTGGTTTGTAAGACTTTTTATGAATTTGCTAAGGATTATATCCCCAAGGCGCCCTACATTCCAGCCGAGAAGAAAGCTGGTATGCTTGAGTATGCGAAAGACTTTGGTGGCGCTCCTTTACACATTGCTGTTTCTTATGAAATTTGTGGCGACAAAATAAAGGATGATGAAGCGTTAATGGCAGCTTCGGCAGCTGTACAAAATATATTATTAGCTGCATATGATTTAGGATTAGGTACGGTTTGGATTGGTGGAGAGGTGCTTACTAACAAGCAAGTGTTAGCTAAATTAGAGGTTCCTCAAAACCATGCTTTAGTAGCAATTATACCAATTGGTTATCCCGCTGAAAATCCTATTACTCCACCCAGAAAAGATCCAGATTTAAATGAAGTAAAGTGGTTGGCATAATTAAAGGTCTGAGGGCTTACCCCTCAGGCCTTTACTCTTTAATATATTCTAGCAGATCGCCGGGTTGACAGTCTAAAGCTTTGCAAAGAGCTTCTAAAGTCGAAAAACGAATAGCTTTAGCTTTATTCGTTTTGAGAATAGAAAGATTAGGTAAAGTAATGCCAACTTTCTCGGCAAGTTCACTTAAAGTGATTTTTTTATCTACTAATAAACGATCAAGATTAATAATAATAGGCATCGTCAATACCTCACACAGTTAGATCTTGTTCTTCTTTAATTATTAAACCAAGTTTAAAGACTTCAGCCAGCAAGTAGAGAAGAATTCCCATAAACAACATTGAACCATCGATTGACAAGTTGGTAGTTAATTTAACACCTGGTGTTTGGACAACACTTGTTATAATTAAACCAATAATAAAATGGATGATAGTATAAAGGATACTACCAAGGATCAATGCTTTAGCTATCTTTTTTATACTAACAATGTTGGCGTAAACAAAAGGTTCTTCTTTAACTAATGTATCAAGGATCCGAGAAAGCTCCTTAATTATAAAGGCAGAAATTAAGTAACTGGGTACGGCAGAGAGAAACAGAAAATTCATATATTTTGTATTAGCTTTGTAACTTAAGTTGCTAAAATCAAAGTTAATACCTGGTGTTTTTATGGATATATGATTGTCTAGCCCCAGACTACCAGAACGCCACAACGAGATTGTTCCTAATACCAGAGAAATAAAAAAGCTCACCAATACTACCCCATAGGCTATCTTTAGAAGTTTAGAGAGATGTTCAGCAATCGATTTTGTACCAATTAATTTCATCTTAATCCTCCATTTGAAAATAATAGTTTTACCTAGTGCTAGTTTGAGTATAACAAGTGACATATCGAAAGTCAATAAATAAATAACGATAAACGATAAAAATATATCGATATACAATAATGTCAACCTAAACATTATAGCAAAGGTAAAAGCGATAAATGGTAGAATAAGTTATAAAGGTTTTAATTTAGGGGGAAAGAGAGTGAAAGATAGTAAAGAACAACTGATACAGCTGGCCCAGAAATTAGGAGCAGTTGATGCTGTAGTTTTTCAAATTACCGACATAGTTTTTGATCCGCGAACTTTAATTAAGTGTATGTTTGGCTGCTTAGACTATGGTAAGGGTCCTACTTGTCCCTCCAGACCAGGTTCTTTAAAACCTTGGGAGTATGAACAAATCTTTAAACGTTATAGGTGGGGAATTATTATTCATACTCACGAACAAAAACTCAGCCAAGAGATTTCTTTTGCTATAGAAAGAGAGGCTTTTTTACAAGGTTGTTATTTTGCTTTTTCTTTAAGTGATTGTTGTTTATGTGTAGAATGTGCCGGTAAACAGGGCAAAGAGTGTGCCAATCCTAAAAAGGCAAGACCAGCTTTTCATAGTGTAGGTATCGATGTATTTAAAACAGTACATCAATTAGGCTTACCCCTAAAAACATTAAAAGACAACCAAGATGAACAGAACTGGTATTCTGCTGTCTTTATCGAATAAGGATATTAAGAAAGAGAGGGTATTTGAATGATTGTAACGACAACCCCAAATATTGAAGGACACAAAATTTTAGAGTATCGTGGCATTATCCATGGTGAGACAATTCTAGGAGCCAACTTTGTCCGCGATTTTATGGCTAGTTTCACTGACTTTTTTGGTGGCCGCTCTGCTGCTTATGAAGAAGAATTAAGTAAAGCTAGAATGATAGCAATTTCTGAGTTGAAAGAAAGGGCACAAGCGCTTGGGTGTAATGCTGTGGTTGGTGTTGATATTGATTACGAAGTTCTCGGCCAAAACAATGGTATGTTAATGGTAACAGCTTCAGGTACGGCGGTAGTAATTGACTAAACAATAAACCACCAACGATAGTGAGGAAAATATATGTTAAAGTTACTAAACGGATTAGACATTAAAACGATAAATCATATCCGCACATCTTTTCCCGGTAATGTTGATGAGATTGAAAGTATAGCTAGAGATTTAGGGAGAGGTAAAGTAGAGTTCTTTGGCCTTAGAGGTGAAGTAGATAAACTTTTAGCTGGAATTGACCCCTGGACGAAAGAGATCTGGCCAGATGAGCATTATAAAAAGATCTACTTTAATCCCGGGCATGCTCCAGGTGATGTAAAATTTCTTTGGGAATTCATGAAACACAATTTCTTACCAACGGCAGCTAAGGCCTATAAGCTTACTGGAGAAGAAAAATATGTAGACTTTGCTTTAGAATTTATGCAAAACTGGCTAAAAAGTGTAGAAGCAGAAAAAGGTGTTAGTTGGGCAGGACACCCACATATCTGCCAAAGAATGATTAACTGGCTTTTTTTCTTGGAGATAGCCTCCGATGCAAAAAACTTAACCGAAAGTCTGCGGACCAAGTTTGATGCTTATCTTGATGAACAATGGCTTCTTTTAGAAAAAGAATACCATGCTCCAATTAATAATCATAAACTCCTTTCTTTGAGTTTTGTTATACTGCACAGACTTTATCATAGCAGAGAAGCCGAACTTGAATTTTGGCTAGAAGAGTTAAAAGGAAGTACTGAATTACTCATCTTTAATGATGGCGGTTTTGCTGAACAGAGCATTAGTTACCATCGTTTTTCGGTGGAGAGTCTGATGTTAGTAGCTCAGGGTCTAAAAAATGCAGGCCTCAGTATTCCCCTCTGGCTTAGTAGTGCTATAGAAAAAAGTTTGTACTATTTTGATGCATTAACTCAGCCTAGCGGCACTTTGCCTGTTTTTGGTGATAATAGCGATGAAATTCTACTTGTTCGCGAATGGCCAGAAGCTTTTTGGGATCTAGAGTATCTCTTTGCTTTGGGGTATGGAATGGGTCTTGCTGTTAGACCAGCCGAGAAAGTGCCAGCTTCTAGCTATTGGTTACTGGGCTTAGAAGCAAGTAAGCAACCTGAAGGTAAACCAGCGAGACCTGAAACCGCTGAATTTAATCGTACAGGTCATTTTGTTCTAAGAGAACAGGATAACTCTTATGTCTTTTTCCGGGCTGGTGAATTTGGTTTGTATATACCAAATGCATCTAATAATCCACATAGCCATTGTGATCAGTTGGGTTTAGTAGCTTTTCTAGAAGGCAGCGGAATTCTAACAGATCCAGGAACTTATCGCTACAACGAAAACGATTATGAACGCATGATTATGAAAGACGAAAGCTTTCACTCGACAATTAAGGTAAACGGAAAACCCCAAGCAAGGTATTTAAGCTCGTTTGCTTATGGCGAAGCTCTTAATGCTGAAGGTAAAATAATCGATAAAAAACTAATTGGTAAAATGGCCAGAGATGGTTGGCAGTTTACCAGAGAGATTGAATTAACTAAGGAAAAATTCGTTATAAATGATTGTTTTTTAGGTAATGCGGAAGTAGAGTGGTTTTTTGCCTTAAGCCCATTCCTAACACCACAGAAAATAGAACCTGGCTCAATAATATTAAAAGAGATCGGTTCGCTAAAACTAGTGCGTTTAGAGATATCCGAACCACTAACTATGGAGATATTACCAGGATATGTTTCTTGGCAATATAACAAGGCTTATCCTAGCCAAAGAATTTGGTTAAAAAGTAAGGTAAAAGGAGAAAAGAGACTAAGTTTTAGTTTTGAGATGATAGGGAAAGATCTTTCTCAAGGTCAATATAGATAAAAATGGGGGTGTCGCAAAACTACTAAAAAGTAGTAAGCGACGCTCCCTTCTTTCATAAA
>ENA-UOOI01003056-UOOI01003056.1-fermentation-metagenome-genome-assembly--contig:-NODE-3056-length-13249-cov-16.045854_pt1 | contig 13249 bp, 9 predicted proteins | sample MGYA00245779_ERZ724027 | MGnify/ENA primary metagenome ERZ724027 (study PRJEB28704, sample SAMN03018318) | fermentation metagenome | biome: anthropogenic terrestrial biome; feature: soil; material... | reverse complement strand
GGTCTCCAGATCCTGCGCCTGCAGGGTCATGCGCTCGCGGATCACGCGCTCCAGGCGGGAAAAGCCGATGCGGAACTGGTTCTGCAGCAGCTCGCCGACCGAGCGGATGCGGCGGTTGCCGAGGTGGTCGATGTCGTCCAGGGTGCCGAGGCCCATCGCGAGGCAGTCGAGGTAATTGATGGAGGCGAAGATGTCGTCGATCACGATGTGGCGCGGGACGAGGTCGTCCAGGCGGGCGCGGATCTTCTCCCTGCGCTCGTCGTCCGTCTTGCAGGAATCGAGGATCTCCTTCAGCACGCTGAAACGCACGCGCTCGCGGACGCCGCACTCGGCCTTCGCGTCGAAATCAACGTATTTCGAGATGTCGACCATGCCGCTGGAGACGATCCGGACGTCCTGGTCCCCGACCTTCACCGTGACGGAGGTGACGCCCGCGTCGTCCATCCGCTCGGCCTCTTCGCGGGAGACCGTGGCGCCGGCCTCGGCCATCACCTCGCCCGTCGAGGGGTCCGCGACCGGGGCCGCGAGCACCTGCCCGGCCAGGCGGCCCGAAAGGTTCAGCTTCTTGTTGTATTTGTAGCGCCCGACGCGGGAAAGGTCGTAGCGCCGGGGGTCGAAGAACAGGCCGTTCAGGTGGGCCTGCGCGCTCTCGATGGTCGGCGGCTCGCTGGGCCGCAGCTTGCGGTAGATCTCGAACAGGGCCTCCTCCGTGTTTTTGCAGGGATCCTTCTCGATGGTGGCGGTCATCCGGTCGTCGTTCCCGAAGAAATCGAGAATCTGCTGGTCCGTCCCCAGGCCGAGGGCGCGGATGAACACCGTGACCGGGATCTTGCGGTTCTTGTCGATGCGGACGTAGAACACGTCGTTCGCGTCGGTCTCGTACTCGAGCCACGCGCCGCGGTTCGGGATGACCGTGGTGCTGTAAAGCTCCTTGCCGGTTTTGTCGTACTCCATTTTATAATAAACGTCCGGCGAGCGGACCAGCTGGGAAACGATCACGCGCTCCGCGCCGTTCATGATGAAGGTGCCGCTGTCCGTCATCAGGGGGAAGTCGCCCATGAAGACTTCCGATTCCTTGATCTCGCCGCTTTCCTTGTTCAGCAGGCGGGCCGTCACGCGCAGCGGGGCCGAATAGGTGGCGTCGCGGGACTTGCATTCCTCCACGCTGTAATTCGGCTTGTCGGTATCCAATTTATAGTCGACGAAGTCCAGCACGAGGTTGCCGGTGTAGTCGGTGATGCCGGAAACTTCGCGGAACACTTCCTTGAGGCCTTCGTCAAGGAACCACTGATAGGATTTTTTCTGAATCTCTATCAGGTTCGGCATGTCCAGGACCTCGTCGATCCGTGCGAAGCTCATCCGGGTATTCTTGCCGACCTTCACCGGTTTGACATTCACCATCGGCTCAATCACTCCATTCATAAATTTCACGTTCCGCGGCTTTCCGGCGGGCGCCGAACGCCGCGCCCGCACCCAATCCGCAACGGAATCCCCGCCCTCGGGCGGGCAAACTGGCTCTTGCGTTTTGAAAGTTCCTGTGATATGATAAATGTGAACCTGTCATAAGCACATGAATCCATGATGATGCAGTATATTATTGTATTACAACGCCGCATGGATGTCAAGCGTTTTTTGTTGTCGCAAAAATCGGGCCGCAAGGCCGCTCTTCTTCATAAGAATATCCTGGCAAAACGCGGAAAGGGCGCTTCCCAAGCAAGAGCGCCCTTTCCGCTTGTCTCTCCGATCTTCAGCGTTTCTCCCGCGCGGCGCCGCCGGCCGGGCGGCGTCCGGGTCTCCCCTTCCCCGGTCCGGGAAACGTCATTTCCGGCTCTCCGCGCGCGCGGAGCCGGCCCGGACCGCCGCCGCGGGCAACATCCGGCGCAGCGAACGGGATGCCGTTTTCCAGACGGCGGCCGATATCGAGTAATCCACCATGCTGTGCACCATGCCGCCGAGGCCCACGAGCAGCAGCACGGACATCACATAGCCGCTGGAATAGTACTCCTTCGCCATCCCGCCGCCGAAGAAAAAGAACGTGACGACCAGCACCTCGGGCACCTCGTGGATCACGGCCATCAGCAGCCCGAAGCCGGCGGAGCGGGCCGCCGAATCCAGGATGCCGGGGCTTTTTCGCAGCATCGCGGCGCCGACCGACGCGAAGATCACATGCGTCAGAGCGCGGAGCGTGACCACCATCGGCAGGCCCGAAAGGAAAAAGCCGAGCGTGGTCCCCAGCGAAACCGCCACCGCCATCCCGGGCGAAAGAAACATCGCGATGAAGATCGGAACGTGGCTCGCCAGCGTGAAGGACGCCGGGCCGATCACGATCTTGGGGCAGAAAACCGGAATCACGATCCCCACCGCGACGAGCAGCGCCGTGAGCACCGCGGTCTGCAGCCTGTTTTTCGTCATGGCAAACAGCATCTCCCTCTGAATATGTCATTACATGTGTCATGACAGTATTCTAAGGGAAAACAGCCACGGTGTCAAGCCCCGGGCGGCGCTTATTTCTCTCCGCCGTCCGCCCGGTACAGGATCTTCTTCCGCTCAAGCTGGGCGAGCATGCGGCGGTACGCCTCCTCCGAGGGGCAGGAAACCGTGTGCAGATGCACGCCGCCCGTCAGTTCGCACAGGGGCAGCGACCGGCTTTTCGACAGTTTCCGCAGAAAATCGTCCGCGCTGAGGCGGGAAAAAATCTGGAGCTGGCCGGAAAGCTGGCCGTACACGGCATGCTCCACAATCACGTCGAGGACGCCGCAGCCGTTGTCCACAATGGTGTAAAGCTCCTCCGCAATCTCCGACGCCGTGTGCCGGCAGGCGATGGTGCGCAGGGTGTCCCCCGGGCGCGAGCGGCTCCCCTCCATTACATAGCCGCGCGGCGTCGCGGAAATCGGCGCGCCCGCGGCCCGGAGCAGCGCCACATCCCCCACGACGGCCTGCCGGCTGACCCGCAGCCGTTTGGCGAACGCGCCCGCGCTGACCGGCCGGTCGGCCTTTTCCAGCGTTTCCCGTATTGCTTCGCGCCGCTCGGCGGCGTCCATGGCCTTTCCTCCTTTCCCCCGGCGTGCCCGGGATTTTGATTATTCCAGCCGGTACGCGCCGGTGTAGAGCTGGTAGTAGCGGCCCTTTTGGGCGAGGAGCTGTTCGTGGTCGCCGCGCTCGATGATCTGCCCGTGCTCGAGGACCAGGATGGCGTCCGCGTTGCGCACGGTGGAAAGCCGGTGCGCGATCACGAAGACGGTGCGGCCCTTCATCAGCGCCTGCATCCCCTTTTCGATCAGGCGCTCGGTGCGCGTGTCGATCGAGCTGGTCGCCTCGTCGAGGATCATCACGGGCGGGTCGGCCACGCAGGCCCGGGCGATCGCGATGAGCTGGCGCTGGCCCTGCGAGAGGTTGGCGCCGTCGCCGCTGATCACGGTGCGGTACCCTTCCGGCAGGCGGGAGATGAACGAGTGCGCGCTCGCGCGCTTCGCCGCCTCGATGCAGTCCCCGTCCGTGGCGTCGAGCCGGCCGTACCGGATGTTGTCGAGTACCGTGCCGGTGAACAGGTGGGTGTCCTGCAGCACCATGCCGAGCGACCGGCGCAGACTCTCTTTGCGGATCTCGCGCACGTCGATGCCGTCGTAGGTGATGGAGCCCGCCTCCACGTCGTAAAAGCGGTTGATCAGGTTGGTGACGGTGGTTTTCCCGGCGCCCGTCGAGCCGACGAACGCGATCACCTGCCCCGGCTTGGCGTAGAGGCTGACCTGCCGGAGGACCGGCTTTTCCGGCTCGTAGGAGAAACCGACGCCGTGGAACCGCACGTCGCCCCGCAGCGGCACCCGCGCGCCGTCCGGCTTCTTCCAGGCCCATTCGTCGGCGCCGTTGACGCGCTCGAGGGTCACGCGGCCGTCGTCCCTTTCGGGCGGCTGGTCCATCATGTCGAAGATGCGCTCGGCGCCGGCCATGGCGGCGAGCACGTTGTTCAGCTGGCTGGTGATCATCATGATCGGCTGCCCCATCTGCCGGGAATACTGCAGGAACGCGGCGAGCGAGCCGATGTCGAACAGGCCGCCCACCGTGAGAAGGCCGCCCGCCACCGAAGCGACGGCGTAGGCAATGTTGTTCAGGTTGCCCATGATGGGCATCACCGCGCCGGCAAGGAAGTTCGCACCGACGGCCGCCGTGCGGAACTCCTCGTTGATCCGGCTGAACTCCGTCTTTTCACGCTCCTCGTGGTTGAAGACCTTCACCTCGCGCAGGCCGCCGATGTTCTCCTCGATATAGCCGTCCAGCTCGCCGAGGACCTTCTGCTGCTTCTGAAAATAGGCGCCGCTCTTCTGCGCGATTTTTTTGCTGGTGACGACCATCAGCACCAGGACCACGCCCGTGACGACGAACAGGATCGGGCTGAGCATCAGCATCATCACGGCGCTCCCGACGAAGGTCAGCGCGCTGGAAACCAGCTGCAGCAGGCTCTGCTCCAGCATCATCTGCACGTTGTCGAAATCGTTGGTGAAGCGGCTCATCAGCTCGCCGTGCGTGTGGGTGTCGAAATAGCGCAGCTCCAGGTCCTGCATCTTGTCGAACAGATCCCGGCGCATGACGTTCACGGTGCGCTGGGAGAGCCCGACGGTCAGCCGCATCTGGCCGTAGGCGGCGAGGATGCCGACGAGGAAAATCAGCCCGAGGACGGCCATGGCGGAGGCGAGGCCGCGGAAGTCGCCCGGGATGATGTAGTCGTTGATCAGCGGCTTGAGGAAATAGGACCACGCCAGGCTGCTGCCCGTGCTGAGCAGCAGCATCAGCACGACGCCGGCCACCTGCAGCTTGCTGCGGCTCAGGTAGCTCAGGATCCTCCCGACGGTCCTCTTCAGATTTTTCGGTTTCTGGAATCCGACGGGCATGCGGGAAGGTCCCGGCATGCGCCCCGCCCTTTGCCTGTGCGCCATCAGGACACCGCCCCTTCCTGCTGCGAATTGCAGATTTCCCGGTAGATCTCGTTGCTGCGGAAAAGCTCCTCGTGGGTGCCCATGCCGCAGATCTTCCCGTCGTCCAGCACAAGGATCGTGTCCGCGTCCCGCACGGAGCTGATGCGCTGGGCGATGATCAGGACGGTCATCTTCCGGCGGTCCTGCTGCAGCGCGCGGCGGATTTTCGCTTCCGTCGCCGTGTCGACGGCGCTGGTGCTGTCGTCGAGGATCAGGATGGGCGGGCGCTTGAGCAGCGCGCGCGCAATGCACAGGCGCTGCTTCTGCCCGCCGGAGACGTTCACGCCGCCCTGCCCGAGCTCGGTGTCGTAGCCGTGCGGAAAGCTTTCGATAAATTCCTGGGCCTGGGCCGCGGCCGCGGCCCGCCGGATCTCGTCCTCCGTCGCCCCGGCGCCGCCCCACAGCAGGTTTTCGCGGATGGTGCCCGAAAACAGCACGTTTTTCTGCAGCACCATGCCGATGCCGTCGCGCAGGGTCCTGAGGTTGTAGTCGCGCACGTCGACTCCGTCCACCAGCACCTGCCCCGCCGTCGCGTCGTACAGGCGGGGGATCAGGCTGACCAGCGTCGTTTTGCCCGCCCCCGTGCCGCCGACGATCGCGACCACCCGGCCCGGCTCCACGGTGAAACGGATGCCCGAAAGCACGTTCTTGCCCTCTTCGGTGCCGCCGTAGCGGAAATCCACGTTCCGGAACTCGATCCTGCCCTCGGTGACGCGGTGGCGCAGCGGATCGCGCAGGACTTCCGGCTTGGCGGCGATCTCCGGCTCCGTGTCCAGCACCTCGACAATCCGCTTGCCGCTGGCCTCGGCGCGCGCGAAGAGGATCAGCGCCATCGAGAACATCATCACGCTCATCAGGATCAGAAACAGGTAGCTGATGAAGCTGATCAGCTCGCCGGCGCCCATCGACCCGGCCCGGACCATGTGCCCGCCCCGCCAGATCACCGCGAGGGTCGCCCCGTTGAGGACCAGCAGCATCAGCGGCAGGGCCAGGCTGATCAGGTTGCCGGCGCGCATGGCGGTCTCCATCAGGCTGTCGTTCGCCTTCCGGAACTTCATTTTCTCATGCCGGGCGCGCACGAACGCCTTGACGACGCGGATCGCGATCAGGTTTTCCTGGATCGTCCCGTTCAGCGCGTCCAGCTTCCGCTGCACGGCGGTGAACAGCTTCTCCGCGGTGCGCATGATCAGAAAGGTGCCGGCGACCAGCACGGGCAGCGCAATGAGGACGATCAGGGACAGCCGCAGGTTGATCCGCATGGCGAAGATCAGGGCGCAGACGAGCATCAGCGGGGAGCGCATGAAAATGCGCAGGCCCATCAGCACGGTCATCTGCAGCTGCGTCACGTCGCTCGTGAGCCGCGTGACGAGCGACGCCGGCGAGAAGCGGTCGAGATTGGCGAACGAAAAGGACTGCACGCGGTCGAACAGGCCCTTGCGCAGGGCGGCGGCGAAGCCCTGGCTCGCCTCGGCGGAAAGCTTCATGTTGGTCGTGCCCAGCACGATGTTCATCACCGCCAGGCCCACCATCAGCAGGCCCATCAGCACGATATACCGCACGTCCCCGTTCGGGACCCCGACGTCGACGATCCGCGACATCAGGTACGGGATCATCAGGTCGCCGACCACGTCGGCGGTCAGCAGGGCGAAAGAAAAAAACAGGTAGTTTTTATATTTCTGAAAATAAGGATATAATTTGCGAATCATTGGCTGCTCCCTTTCGGAATGTCGGCCGGCGGCGCGCCGAGGGCGGCCGGGTTTTCGATCGTGCGGCGGTAAAAATCCTTCAGGAGCCCCGTTTTCCCATAGGAAAGGAAGCCGACAAAATAATCTGTTCGATTATACTTCGGCCCCGGCTTTCTGTCAACCGGAGAGGCCCGCGCGGCCAAGAGGCTTTCCGTGTTATGTCAACCCGGGCCGCGGCCGGAGTTTCCACACCCGCTTTTCCACAGAATCCCCGCCGGACGGTGGAATCGGCCCGCCGCAAACCGCCGGGCGGCGCTTTTCGGTGGAAAATGCGGTGGAAAATGTGGAATGATCCCGCGGCGGGCCGGCGGCCGGAAAAATATTTTCAGGTTATGTCAACGAAGGGCGGTGGGGAAAACCGTTTTTTTACTTTCACCAGTTTCCGGTGGCGGCAGGCTCCACAGATTGGCAATATTTCTCCGATATTCCGGCATGTAATTATATCTTTGGAAAAAACAGTTAAGATAAATAACTATAATAGTTTTGAATCGTTCGGAAATACGGGGAAAAACTCTTCTTTTTTCCCCTTGAAAGAGGGCGGGCCGATGGAGCGGGCGGACCGGGGCGGGAAGAAGTGGCTGGTGCTGTCGGTGATCGCCCTCGTCTGCGCGGCCGCCATCTTCTGGTGCGGCGTCCTCGTGATCCACCGCGTGCGGGAAAATTACGCGCGGTATTCCGCCGACCAGGTGACGGCGCAGATCATCGCGGAGCTGAAATACACGGACCTCGCGAAGGTGGAGGGCAGCCAGCTCGCGAAGCACTACGACATCCCGGACGGCGTGGTGGAGGAAAGCTCGGTCTACATGAGCAAATCCTCCGAGAGCGCCTCGGAGCTGGCCTGCTTCCTGCTGACCGACCCGTCGAAATACAAAGAGCTGGAGCAGGCCGTCACGGAGCACATCGCCACGCGGGCGGACGGGTTCAAGAACCTGAATCCGGTGCAGTACGGCGCGCTGAAGGACCGGCTCGTCGCGCAGAGCGGGCGGTACGTGCTGGTCGCCGTGGGCAGCAACACGGCCGGTGAGGAAAAGCTGTTCCGCAGCATGGTGGGCTGACCCGGGCGGGGCGCCCGCATTTTTTCTATGGCCTTCTTTCGCGCGGCGGCGCGCAGGAAAAGCCGCCGGGAAGACGAATCAAATCGTAACATAAAATGGAGAGATCCCGATGGACAAGATCAAGAAAAGCTACGGCCTGTTCACGACCATCTCGATGGTCGTCGGCATCTGCATCGGCTCCGGCATCTTTTTCAAGAGCGACAACATCCTGGTTGCGACGGGCGGCAGCGTCCCGCTGGGCGTGGCGGTGTTCGTGCTGGGGGCGACCAGCGTGATCTTCGGGGGGCTGTGCGTCAGCGAGCTCGCCGCGCGCACCGACCGGCCCGGCGGCCTGATCACCTATATGGAGGAATTCACGAACCCGAAGCTGGCGTGCGGCATCGGGTGGTTCCAGATCTTCGTCTATTACCCGACCATCGCGGTGGTCGTCTCTTGGGTGGTGGGCATCTACATGTGCCTGCTGTTCGGCTGGAAGGGCACGCTGGGGAACCAGCTGCTGATCGGCTTTCTGTTCTATACGCTGGACCTGGCGGTCAACACCCTTTCGGCCAAGGCCGGCGGGGCGTTCCAGAACTTTTCGACCGTCGGCAAGCTGCTGCCGCTGGCGGCCGTCGCCGTGTGCGGGCTGCTGTTCGGCAATCCGGCCGAAGGCTTCCGGCAGGTTTCGCCGCAGGCCCTGAAAAGCGCGGGCTGGCTTTCCGCGATCGCGCCGGTCGCGTACTCGTTCGACGGCTGGATCATCTCGACCGCCATCGCGCCGGAGATCCGGGATTCCAAAAAGAATCTTCCGCGGGCGCTGATCTTCGCGCCGCTGTTCATTCTGGCGGTCTACGTCGCCTATTTCGTCGGCGTCACGAGCCTGATCGGCCCCGCGCAGGTGATGAAGCTGCAGGACGCGCACGTCTACGAGGCCGCGCAGCGGCTGTTCGGCGGGGCCGGCGGGAAGCTGCTGCTGGTCTTCGTGATCCTCGCGGTGATGGGGACGGCCAACGGCGTGATCCTGGGCTTCATCCGCCTGCCCTACGCGATGGCTCTGCGCGGCCGGAGGATGTTCCCGCTTTCCGGGCCGCTCTCGCAGCTGAATAAAAAATTCGGGATGCCCGTCCGCTCGGCGGCGCTCTGCTACGCGATCCTGCTGTTCTGGACCGCCGTCCACTTCGTCACGGTTCAATACGGCCTGCTGCCGAACTCCGACATCTCCGAGATCGCGATCGTGATGAGCTATCTGTTCTATATCGTCCTCTACTACAAGGTCTTCCGGCTCTACCGGTCCGGGGAGCTTCACGGGGTGTTCCGCGGCGCGGTTTTCCCGGCGCTCGCGACCCTCGGCTCGCTCTTCATCCTTTCCGGCGGGCTGCAGAGCCGGCTGTTTGCGCTTTACGCGGCGGTCTGCGTCCTGGTGGTGCTGGCCGCGTTCGCCTACTACGGCCGCGGCGCGGAGACGCCGCCCGAGAAGGGCTCCTGAACCCGCCGGGCGGCGCTTTTTCCTTGACATCACGCCCCGAAGCGTTATACAATGAGCTGTCAGGTATGACTTTGCAGCAAGGGGCAGAGCGCCCGTCGTTTTGTCCGTCTGCTTTGTTCGTGATTTTTTCCGGGACCGCAGGGGACGCCGGCTTTTTTGCCGTGCGGAGCGGTGGTCCCTTATTTTGAACGCAACAGGGAGGTGCCCGACATTTGACTGTGCCTTTGATCACCTGCATCGTCATTGCGATCGTATGCGCGGTGGTTGCGGGGGTCGCCTCGTTCTTCGCGGGGGTGGACCACCGCAAAAAAAGCGCCGAATATACCATCGGGTCCGCAGAACAGGAAGCGAAGCGGATTATCAGCGACGCCATCAAGACGTCGGAGACGAAAAAAAGGGAAGCCATCCTCGAGGGGAAGGACGAGATCCACCGCCAGCGCGCCGAATCCGAGCGCGAGCTGAACGAACGGAGAAAAGAGATCCAGCGCCAGGAGCGCCGCATCCAGCAGAAAGAGGAGACCCTCGACAAAAAGATGGAGGGGCTCGAGGCCAAGGACGAGATCCTGAACAACAAGAACAAGCAGGCCGACGCCCGCCTTGCCGAGGCCGAGGCCTGCAAGAAAAGCCAGCTCGACATGCTGGAGCACATCTCCGGCTTCACGGTCGAGCAGGCCAAGGCCTATCTGCTCAACGACCTGGACAGCGAGCTGACCCACGAAAAAGCCGTCAAGCTGATGGAATTCGAGCAGCAGACGCGCGACGAGGCGGACAAAACCGCCCGCGAGATCATCTCGACGGCCATCCAGCGCTGCGCGGCCGACCATGTGGCGGAGGCGACCATCTCGGTGGTGCCGCTGCCGAACGACGAAATGAAGGGCCGCATCATCGGGCGCGAGGGCAGGAACATCCGCGCGATCGAGACGATGACCGGCGTCGACCTCATCATCGACGACACGCCGGAGGCCATCACCCTCTCCTGCTTCGAGCCGGTGCGGCGCGAGGTCGCGCGCATCGCCCTCGAACACCTGATCGCGGACGGGCGGATCCACCCCGCGAGGATCGAGGAGACGATCGAGAAAGCCCGCCGCGAGGTGGACGCCACCATCCGGCAGGAGGGCGAGCGCGCCGTGCTCGAGGCCGGCGTGAACGGCGTCCACCCCGAGCTGGTGAAGCTGCTGGGGCGGCTGCGCTACCGCACCAGCTACGGGCAGAACGTGCTGAACCATTCGCTGGAGGTCTCTTACCTGGCCGGCATGATGGCCTCGGAGCTGGGCATCGACCCGACCGTCGCGCGCAGGGCCGGGCTGCTGCATGACATCGGCAAGGCGCTGGACCACGAGGTCGAGGGGTCGCACGTGGAGATCGGCGTCGAGGTCGCCCGCAAGTACCACGAGAGCGAGGCGGTCGTGCACGCGATCCAGGCGCACCACGGCGACGTGGAGGCCAAGACCATCTCCGCCTGCCTGGTGCAGGCCGCCGACGCCATCAGCGCCGCAAGGCCGGGCGCCCGGCGCGAAAACCTCGAAAACTATATCAAGCGCCTTGAAAAGCTGGAGGAGGTCGCCTCCTCGTTCGAGGGCGTCGAGCACAGCTACGCCATCCAGGCGGGGCGCGAGATCCGCATCATGGTCAAGCCCGAGGCCGTCAGCGACGACGACATGGTCCTTCTGGCGCGCAACATCTGCAAGAAGATCGAGACGGACCTCGAATATCCCGGGCAGATCAAGGTCAACGTGATCCGCGAGAGCCGCACGATCGAATACGCGAAATAAAGCTGAAAACAATGGGGAGCAGGAACGCCTGTTCCCCTTTTTCGTTTTGAAATCCAATCAGAAAGGGCTGGCCTTATGAATATCCTTGCAATCGGCGACGTGGTCGGCAGCATCGGGTGCCGCTTTCTGCGCAGGCACCTGCCGGCGCTCCGGAAAATCAAAAGCATCGACCTGGTCGTCGCCAACGGCGAAAATTCCGCCGACGGCAACGGCCTGACCCCCGCTTCCGTCCAGTATCTGCTGGACAGCGGCGTCGACGTCGTCACCTCGGGCAACCACAGCTTCCGCCGCAGGGAAAGCTACGAGCTTTACGATTCCTGCGAAACGCTCCTGCGGCCCGCGAACTACCCGCCCGCCGCGCCCGGCAAAGGCTACTGCGTGGTGGACATGGGCCGCATCCAGGTCGGCGTGCTGAACCTGATGGGCGTCGTCTATATGGAGAGCCTGGAATCCCCGTTCGACGCCGCAGACCGCATTCTCGCGCAGGGCACGCCCAAAATCACCGTGGTGGATTTTCACGCCGAGGCGACCGGGGAGAAACGCTCGTTCGCCTGGTACCTTGACGGGCGGGTCTCGGCGGTCTTCGGCACGCACACGCACGTGCAGACGGCCGACGAGGGCGTGCTGCCCGGCGGCACGGGCTATCTCTCCGACCTCGGCATGACGGGCCCCGTCCGCTCCGTGCTCGGCGTGAAGCCCGAGCTCGTGATCTACAAAATGCGGACCAAAATGCCGGTCCGCTTCGACCTTGCGGACGGCGACTGCTGCATCTGCGGGGCCGTGTTCCGGATCGATGAGAAGACGGGAAAGACGCTTTCTGTGGAGCGGCTTCAGATTTTGTAGAATATTGTGCCATTTTTACAGTTAATAATTCAATTGTAATATTTTTTTATCAAATGCTATTGCAAATCCTCCTGGATGGATTTATTATGGTAGTATCAATATTTTACACAGGGCTGGAGGAGCAGTTATGGAAATACTCAAAGTATCGTCAAAGTCCGCGCCGAACTCGGTGGCCGGCGCAGTCGCAGGAGTGATCCGTGAATCCGGCGCAGTAGAGCTTCAGGCCGTGGGCGCGGGCGCCACAAACCAGGCCGTCAAGGCGATCGCCATCGCGCGGGGCTACCTCGCGCCTTCCGGCATCGACGCGGTCTGCGTCCCGGCGTTCGCAAGCGTCACCATCGACGGCGAGGAGCGCACCGCGATCAAGCTGATCGTCGGACCCAGGTAAGCAGCAACCAGCAGCAACTTCCCCACGGCCGCCGCGTGGGGATCTTTTTTATGCCGCGCCGGACCCGGAAAGCCGGCCCGCCGTTGGGAATTGAATCGCCGCGCACAATATGGTATAATGGGAAAACCAAATGAGATTCCGGCGGGAAACCCGCTTTCGTGCAAACGAGGGAGTGCTGACAAGTGATAAACGGAACCGATCTGAAAAAAGCGGTCATTTCGGGCGCGAACAACATCCTGAAGCATAAGACGGCGGTGGACGACCTGAATATCTTCCCCGTGCCGGACGGCGATACGGGGACGAACATGTCGATGACGATCGGTTCGGCCGTCGGGGCGCTGGAAAAATACGAGGGGTCCTCCGCCGCGGAGGTGACCCACCTCGCGGCCGACGCGATGCTCCGCGGCGCGCGCGGGAACTCGGGCGTGATTCTCTCGATCCTGTTCCGCGGCTTCGCGAAAGGCACGGAAGGGCTGGAATCAGTCAGCGGCGAAGACCTGGTCAACGCGTTCGGGCTGGGCGTGGAATCCGCCTACAAGGCGGTGATGAAGCCGACGGAGGGCACCATCCTCACGGTCGCCCGCGTCGCCTGCGAAAAGGGCCGCGCCGCCGCGCAGGGAACAGCCGACGACGTGGCGGTCTGGCAGGCCGTGTGCGACGGCGCGCGCGAGGCGCTGGCCCGCACGCCGGAGCTGCTGCCCGTGCTCAAGCGCGCGGGCGTGGTCGACGCGGGCGGCGAGGGGTTGTGCCTGATCTTCGAAGGGATGCTCAGCGTGCTGAGCGGCGGCGAGATCGTCTCGCCGCAGGAAGAGGGGCAGCCGGCCGCCGCGGGCGGCCAGCAGGACGATTTCTTCCGCAACGCGGCGGCGGAATTCGACCAGGATATCCACTTCACCTACTGCACGCAGTTCATGGTCGGGCGCGACCCGGAATGCAAGAAGGACCCCGCCGACCTGCGCGCGTTCCTCGAGACGATGGGCGACTGCGTGCTGGTCGTGGACGACGACGAGA
>ENA-UOOI01003054-UOOI01003054.1-fermentation-metagenome-genome-assembly--contig:-NODE-3054-length-13257-cov-82.173231_pt1 | contig 13257 bp, 10 predicted proteins | sample MGYA00245779_ERZ724027 | MGnify/ENA primary metagenome ERZ724027 (study PRJEB28704, sample SAMN03018318) | fermentation metagenome | biome: anthropogenic terrestrial biome; feature: soil... | reverse complement strand
AAAATATGAATTTTCTATTGCTTGGATGGAAGGAAAGAACTAATTGATGCAGCCACATTACTGACAGGCATGGTCTGCAAGATCACCTTGCCCGGACCGGTAATAACCGTATTGAAGATACCTTCTCCTCCGAATAGCATATTCTTAACCCCCGGCACCGACTTGATATCCATCTGGCAGCTCTCTGTCATCGCAGCCAGATATCCGGTATCTATGACAATTTTTTGTCCCGGTTGAAGCTCATATTCAACCGCGCTGCCGAAGTAAGAACATTATTAAGACAGGTGATTTGAAAGATTTTTATGTTCAAGAAGCCCTAGGTTTTATTAAAAAACATTATAATGAGGATATCACCGTGGAGGGTATTGCAAAACGATGTAATTTGAATCGAAGTTATTTCAGTAAAATATTTAAAGATGTTATGCATTGTACTCCTCAGGTTTTTATGATAAATTGTCGTCTTTCCAAGGCATGTGAGCTTTTAAAGCATTCAGAAAGAAGCATTGGTGATATCGCTGCTATTGTAGGATATCCAAATCAATTACATTTCTCTAAAATGTTCAAACAGCACTATAATATGTCGCCGAGGGAATGGCGCCTGAAAAGCAAAGCCCCCATAACCAAAAGTCAGGTCTGCATTACACAATAATGCAGACCTGAATAATCATTTATTTATATGCGCTCATATATTCTCCATGTGCTTCAATTAATTCATCACACATTTTAACAATATCATCAATCGATAGTTCCGCAGCGGTATGTGGATCTAACATTGCAGCCTGGTATATGTTTTCTTTCTTTCGTGTCCTGGCAGCTTCTATTGTCATTAGCTGCGTATTAATGTTCGTCATATTCATCGCTGCAAGCTGTACTGGTAATCTTCCTATATGGCATGGATGAATGCCAAGTGCATCAACTAGACAAGGCACTTCAACACATGCATCCGAGGCAAGATTATCAATCAGACCTGTATTGAGAACATTTCCGCCAATCTTTATTGGTGTGTTTGTAACAACGGCTTCCATGATATAGGAGGCATACTCACGGGATCGTTCGTGGGTAATCTTTCCGTCCTGCAGGATATTATCTTTCTCCTGTTCCCAGCCCTCGATCTGTTTTACACATCTTCTTGGATATTCATCCAGAGGAATGTTGAATTTATCAATTAGTTCAGGATAGTTTGATTTGATGAAGAGAGGATTATATTCTGCATTGTGTTCACTGGATTCGGTACAATAATATCCCAAATGCTTAATATATTCATAACGCACCATATCATTATGTTTTTCTTTTGCATTTTTATTGGCTGCTCTCTCTCTGATCTCTGGATATAAATCATTTCCATCTTTGTCCCTTAATTCCAGAAGCCACCCCATATGGTTAATTCCAGCGATTAATTCACTTCTACCTTCCAGTTTATCTTCCATTCCAAGATCCTTTAATAAGTTTTCGGAACAAACCTGAACGCTATGACATAAGCCTATTGTTTGAATCTTGGTATATCTTTGCATATAACCGGTGAGAATTGCCATCGGATTCGTATAATTTAGGAATAACGCTTTTGGACAAACTTCCTCCATATCTCTTGCAAAATCTTCAAGTACAGGGATTGTTCTAAGACCGCGCATAATACCTCCAATACCTAAAGTATCTGCAATGGTCTGCCTTAGACCATACTTTTTAGGTACCTCAAAGTCAATAATCGTACAGGGATCATATAAACCGACCTGAATTGCATTGACTACAAAGTCTGCGGATTTAAGAGCTTCCTTTCTATTTTCCACTCCTAAATATGTTTTAATAATCGCTTTGGAATCATTCACATTTTTGTTGATTGCCTTGATTATAATTTCTGATTCCTCTAACCTTTTTGCATCAATATCATACAATGCAATTTCCGCATTACAAAGAGAAGGTGTACACATACAATCACCTAGCACATTTCTTGCGAATACCGTACTCCCAGCTCCCATGAATGTTATTTTAACCATGAAACTTCCTCCTTACTATTTGTATTTTATTCCTTTTTATTATATCATGAGTAAAGAGCACTCCTGATCTTTCGCTCCGATCGCATATTGCAAGCAAGCTTGCATATGCTCACTACGCTGTTATTATATAATGAACTGAAAAACATGTTCATTATCTTGGCACTCCACTCGGAAATTGCAAGCAAGCTTGCATGTCTTCATTCCGTTTTTATTTTATAATAATGCTGAACTATTAACTATGTATTTTGTTTCATGAACTTGTCATTATGTTGAATTATATTATATAATATGAGTGGCAAACGCTTTCTTAGCTAATGGTTTATAAATCGGCTTTTGGCACTCATATCACTATTTCAAGGAGAAAATATCATGAAGCTAACAGACACATCAGATAAACACATTACCTTAAATAATCCCCTTACTATCTATCACTGCGGCCATGAGCAATGTAAACCCTCTCACTCCTTCGGTCCTGCTATCCGGCCTCATTATTTGATTCACTATATTCTCGAAGGGAAGGGTGAATATCATGTGAATGGAACTTCTTACCGCTTGGAAAAAGGGGATGGTTTTCTTATCACTCCTGGAGTAACCACCCTTTATTTTGCAGATAAAATAAATCCATGGGAATATTGCTGGATAGGTTTTGATGGATACGAAATTAATACCCTGTTGCAAAGTTGTGGTTTATCGCAGAAACATCCGATATTTACGGATACAAGTAATGGAGCTCTAAGGCAAGATCTTCTTAAGTTAATTCAGTATTTTACCGAAGGAGTTGGGAATGAATTAACCTTTGTTGGTCAACTCTATCTATTCTTTTCCCATATACATATTCCAACGGATCGTTCTACTAAGAAAACAAATGAAGCCTATATTGAAAAAGCATTGGGCTATATCCATCATAATTATACCTATGATATCAAAATTGCAGATGTAGCAAAATATCTTTCTATTGATCGAACCTATCTCTATAAACTATTTATAACCTACAAAAAAGCATCCCCTCAACAATACTTAATTACTTACCGGTTAAGTATTGCGCAAAAATTACTGAAAGAGACCGATTTAAGTGTTACCGAAATCGCTTATTCATGCGGTTTTAGGGATGCTTCCTCTTTTAATAAGCATTTTAAGAAACATTTAAATATTACACCGCTTCAATACCGTTCAAACAAAGATTATTTTCTACAATAAATATTGATATGAGTGTCCTAAGTCATTTTAAGATTTTGATATGAATAGGACCTTATATATATTCATTTGGCTGCCTTACCTGACTTTGACTGCAGTCAGCCGGTCTTAGCCAAACTGAATATATATGCGATCCTATTCATATCCATGGTTCTTATGTGACTTATGACACTCATATCAATATTTTCCTATCTACATCCTTAATATTACCTACGAGAGATACCGAACATTTTGATAAATCCAAATAGCAGTCAGCAAAATCCTTTACTTCTTCCAGAGTAACGGCATCAATACCCTCGACCAACTCCTCTGCGGAAATAATTCTTCCGCGGTACAGCATCGACTTGCCATTGGCATTCATACGGCTTTTCGCGCTCTCATTCCCTAAGATGATCTCCGTCTTCAGCTGTTCCTTTGTCATCTGAAGCTCGTCCATGGTAATTCCCTTCTTACGGATATCGGTGATAATCTTATATATTTTCTTAACAACCGCAGATGTTTGTGAAGGATTCATTGCCGCATAGATTTGAAATAATCCGGTATCCCGATAAGAGCTTCCATAGGAGTATATGCTGTAGGTCAGTCCGCTCTTATCTCTGATTTGCAGAAACAGCCTGGAATTGATACTGCCTCCTAAGATGGAATTTAATACAGAGAATATATATTGCTTCTCGGAAAGATAGGAAATACAGTCAAATGCAATATTCAGATGCAGCTGCTCAATATCCTTCTCTTTCTTATAAGTCACACAATGATAATCCGGTTTACCCGCATCATATCCTGCTTTTTCACTTGCTGCCTTAATTGAGCCAAACTCTTCTTCCAATCGTTTCATGGTTTTTATCTCATCAAATTGACCGGCAACCGATATAATCATATTTTCACCGACATAATAGGTATCCATAAACTCCAGAATCTGCTCACGGCTCATAGCTCGGACAATTTTCTTAGTACCGGATATCTGATAGCCAAGCGGATGATCTTTCCATATCTTCATTTGAATCATTTCATGTACCAGATCCTCCGGAGAATCATCATACATATCAATTTCCTCAAGAATCACCCGTTTTTCCTTTTTCAGTTCTTTCTCTTCAAACAGCGAGTTGTTTAGCATGTCCGCAATAATATCAATGGCAATCGGCAGATGCTCGCTTAAGATGGTGGCATAATAGCAGGTACATTCCTTCCCGGTAAATGCATTTACATTTCCCCCGATTCTAGCCATTTCGTCTGCGATCTGCTTTGCATCCCTATGATTTGTTCCTTTAAAAAGCATATGTTCAATTACATGGGCAATGCCATTATTCGCTGCATTTTCATTACGGGATCCCGCCCGGACCCATACGCCAAAAGCAGCACTCCGCAGATAAGGCATATCCTCCATAATAACCGTTATTCCATTTGATAGCTTTTTAATCTTCGTCATAAAGTTCCTTTCCCATAAACCGTATTCTTATTAAAGTCATTTTTCGTTCGTAACATAACGTTTTAATTTTATCCATATCAACGAATTCTACCACATAACCTGATAGATAGCAATGACCCATGATTATAGAAATTAGGCGAATTGACGGACGCAAAAAGGGCTATAAACCTTGCTATGCCCTTCTATGCAATAAACATAAGATACCTAAATTGTCTATCACAATAGAGCATACCATCTTTATAGCCCTTTTTTTATAGCCTTTTTCTTTCTATTTAATTATTTTATTTGGTTGATCTGATATCCCTTCTCTTTGAGAATGTCCAGTACACTGTAATCACTGATATAATGTCCGCTTCCTACAACGACAAAGGTAGTGGACTTTTCCTCTGATTTTAACAGGTCATCAATATATTCTGCCATCTTCTTATCTCTTTGCTTAATCAGCTTATCATCAAACTCTTTGAGAAGCTTTACTGTCTCCTCGGATACATTCTGATTCTGTAATTCCGAAAAATCCGTTTGCACTGTGTTTAAGAATTGGAATGTCTCCACATCTCCTTTACGCCAGAGCTCTAACATAAGATTTAGGCTGTCGTCTCCGCCCTGATAATCGCCGGATAAGATTTGATTAATCGTATCAATAATTCCATTTAACAGGTATTCCTCCAGCTCATCCGAAAAGCTGTCAAGAACCGTTGCCTGCTCAGCATAGCCTTCGATCTCTAAGATCGGCTTTCCATAATAAAGAGCATTGATCGTAATATTCATATCAATTCCAAGAAGTGCAGCCTGCAGTGCCTCCTCTGGATCACCGGATGCGGTATTGGCAAGGGAAGCGAACATACTGTAGATCATCCATGGCTTGAATAGGATGATCTGCTCCTCGGGAATGCCGAAGGCAGCTGCTATCGCAACCGTTTTCTCATAGGTTTCTTCGGATACATGATCCTGTAAAGTCGTACCATCCGTATAAATTCCGATCTGCATCATGGACATCGTACCTGTGGGATCCAATAAATTCAGCTCCATCGCCACTTTATCCGAACGGTTGAACGCTTCCCGGATATTTTGACTGAAAGGATAGATATCATAGGAAGCCATATGAATGGATCCAAGCAGATAAACCTTATTCCCCCCAGAATTTATCTCCCAGAGGAAACCTTTACTGCCTGCATCTAAGGTATCATAAATATGGGTGATTAATCTGGAAGCAAATACGCACGCCTGCTCTACCGTACAAATATCAGTAAGCTTTAGCTCCTCCTTTGCGCCGGTAAAGATGCCGTATTCCTTCATATAGGCAACCGGTGCATACTTCTTCTGCAGTCCAAGATCCTTCGTATACCCATAGGATGCAACTACGCGGTAAAGCTGATTTAGCACCTCCTCTACGGTCAGGGGCTTTTCAATATTAAAATAATAATCCAATTCCTTGGTTACACATTCCGTTTTCAGGATCTTTTTACGTACTCCCGCAAGCAGGACCCGAAGCTGCGAATCCTTGATCGCCTTTGTCATTCCTTTTTCATACCAGGTCTTTGGATAAATACCATAATTGTCGCCCGCCATCAGGTCTTTCTGCGCCCATAGGCTGAATTGCGGAGCAATTTCTGCTTCTGCTGGTTCTACAACTTTGGCAACCGTATCCATCTTCGCTGCCTGTATATTGACCGGAGGCAGCAATGTAACAGCCATTGCAAGAACCAGAAGAAGGGATAATAATCTTTTCTTCATACTCATTCCATGCCCTTTCCTAATTAGTAATTACCAATAAAGTAATATTATCCCATCCATTTAAAAATGTCAAATAAAAGTATTTACTGATAGGGGTACCATACGTCATATAAAAGCAATTAACATAACTGGGTTTTGTCCTTTTTAAAGGGCTTGAGTAAACACCCAAGCCCTTATATACCATATTTATGCTATCTTTTATCTTATCCTTGCTATATCCAATATAGGAACACGATTATTTAACATCCTTCAAGCTAAAGCTGATTCGTCCCATCTTATCCTGGCCAAGACATACCACCGTTATTACATCACCTAAGGTCAATACATCTTCCACATGCTCTACTCTGTGTTTTGCCAGCTTGGAGATATGAACCATACCTTCTTTACCGGGAGCGAATTCGATAAAGGCACCAAAATCTTTAATGCTGATTACTTTTCCTTTATAAAGCTTTCCTTCCTCGAAATCACTTGCTATCATCTCAACCATTTCCACAGCCTTATGAATGCTTTCTTTGTCTAAACCACAGATAGAAACAGCACCGTCATCGGTAATATCTATTTTCACACCGGTCTGCTCAATGATTGCATTAATTGTCTTTCCTCTTTGACCAACCACATCACCGATCTTTGCAGGATCAATCTTAATCTGTGTAATCTTCGGTGAGTATGGACCAACCTCCGGTCTTGGCTTAGAAATAACCGGAGCCATAACATCATCGAGAATATAGGTTCTTGCTTCCTTTGTCCGATAGATTGCTTTCTCTATGATTTCCCTGGTAAGACCATGGATCTTAATATCCATTTGGATGGCTGTGATACCCTTATGGGTTCCCGCTACCTTGAAGTCCATATCACCAAAGAAGTCCTCCAAGCCTTGTATATCGGTTAAGATGACATAATCATCATCTGTCTCCCCGGTTACTAAGCCTACCGAAATACCGGCAACCATTTCTTTGATCGGAACTCCGGCTGCCATTAGAGATAAGGTGGAAGCACAAATACTACCTTGGGAGGTAGAACCATTGGATTCCAGAACCTCAGACACGGTACGAATTGCATAAGGGAATTCCTCCTCGGAAGGAAGTACCGGAACAAGTGCTCTCTCCGCTAATGCACCATGACCGATCTCACGTCTTCCCGGTCCTCTGGAAGGCTTTGTCTCACCAACCGAATAGGAAGGGAAATTATAATGATGCATATATCTCTTGCCGGTCTCATTTTCATCCAGACCGTCGAGCTTCTGTGTCTCTGCCAATGCACCTAAGGTCGTGATCGTCATTACCTGCGTCTGACCACGGGTAAACATTGCGGAACCATGGGTTCTGGGCAATATGTCGATCTCCGCTGCAAGAGGACGAATCTGTGTCATCTTTCTTCCATCCGGACGTTTCTGATCCTTTAAAATCATCTTACGAACCGTCTTCTTCTGGAATTTATAAACTGCAGCCTCAACCAAGGGAACCCAATCCGGATTCATCTCCTCGTAGCGGGCAATCAGCTTATCCCGGATTTCATTGACGTTCGCTTCACGAACCTGTTTTACATCAGAGAATACAGCCTTCTCCATCGCTTCCGGAGTTATGAAGTTCACCATATCTTCGTATAATTCTTCCGGGGTATCAAATTTTTCATAATCACTCTTTGATTTACCGCATTCGGCAACAATCGTATCGATAAATTCGATTACCTGTTTATTCAAATCATGCGCTTTAAATATTGCTTCAATCATCTTATCTTCCGGTATTTCATCCGCGCCGGCTTCAATCATAATAACTTTATCCCGGGTGGAGGCAACCGTAAGGGCCAGAGTGGATTTTTCTCTTTCAGCCTGGATGGGATTGAATACAAACTCACCATCTACCATACCAACCTGCGTCGTAGAAATCGGTCCGTCAAACGGAATATCTGAGATACTGGTTGCAATTGAAGAACCCAGCATTGCAGTAAGCTCCGGTGAGCAGTCCTGATCCACACATAGAACCAGATTGTCAATCGTTACGTCATTGCGATAGTCCTTCGGAAATAATGGCCGCATAGGACGGTCAATTACACGGGAGGTAAGAATCGCATTTTCCGATGCCTTACCTTCTCTCTTAATAAAGCCTCCGGGAATTTTACCTACTGCGTATAATTTTTCTTCATATTCTACGCTTAATGGGAAGAAATCAATTCCCTCTCTTGGTTTTTCTGATGCACAGACAGTAGAAAGTACTACCGTATCGCCATAATGCATCAATGCCGCACCATTTGCCTGCGCGGCAACTCTGCCGATATCAACGGTCAAAGTTCTGCCCGCCAACTCCATTGAAAAACTTTTGTACATATTATGTTCTCCTTTTCTTATAATGCAAGAAGAATGGGCAAGTCTGTAATTAGGTTATTTCCCTTGTCACAATTCCCTTGTCATAATGATAGAGCCGGAGGTCCGAAACAACTGAAAAATCTACCGGATCAATCAATCCGATAACCTTTTCAGAAGTCTCGGGATGCCCTCCCGTCGCCCTAATTATTAAATTATAACATTATTATTACCAATATGCTACATTTTTTTCAGAATTCGTTAAATATAGATAAATGGGCTGTTGTAATTCCCTTCTTAATAAGGTAATTACAACAGCCACTCATATCAATTATTTATCTGTTGGAAGCTATATTATATTTCCGTTTATTATACATTATCTTCTATTGTATTCCATATTAATTACCATGCTCTTTCTTGACAAACTGCAAACTTTGCGCCGCAGGCTCAATATTTGCAAAGCGAATTAATTCGCTTGGTGAAAAATTTATTTTTCACACTACCTTCTTCTATATTATCTTTTATTATATCTGTAATTATAACCGCTTTCTCTACTGAAATAATCATTGTATTCATTTTTCTTATGACATTCATCATCTTTATCTTTATATTCTTTACCTATAGGGTTTTCGATTAATGTTGCGGCTTCAAACCGATGCCTATGGCCATCATTTTCGGTTGTCACATCTTCAATAAAATGCACATGTCTGTCTCCAACTCTAATTGCAGGACCCGTTTTTCCTTTAAATTCATGGAAATGATCATTAAAATTATCGGTACGGAAACATACTTCGTGAATATGGCTATCACCACAATAAATTGCTTCCCCTGTTACTGTACAAAACCTATGATTATGCGGATCTTCTTTGGGTTCAGCTATTCTTACACTTCCTTGCAATTCATGAACATGCTTTTGCTCCTCATGATTACAACCAAATTGATTTTTTCTATCATTATAACCCAAAATAATACCTCCATTCCTTTCATGATAGGCTATATACGAATCAAGCCTATATCTATATTATGCAAATGAAGTATTATTGTGTCTAATTCGATCACATCCTGCAACATAAAATTCTTGTCTTTTATTACTAATGCAAGCTAATTTATAAAAATATAAAAAAGCTGTCCCATCTTTCGTACTGATAACTCTGCAATGGGACAGCTTCTTGAAAGGTCTATTATTTTCTTAAACCTAAACGCTCAATTAAGGAACGATATTTTTCAATATCTGTTTTCATTAAGTATTCCAATAATCCACGTCTTTGACCAACCATTTTAAGAAGACCTCTTCTGGAATGATGATCCTTCTTATTTGCTTTCAAATGCTCTGTTAACTCGTTAATTCTCTCTGTTAAAAGTGCGATCTGAACCTCTGGAGATCCTGTATCCTCTGGTGTTCTTCCATAAGCTTTGATGATTTCCAGTTTTCTTTCTTTGCTAGTCATTGTAATTTCTCCTTTCATATAAACGCCAAATACCAAGAAATGGTCGGAGATTCCGAATTCTGAGTATCGGCAAAATTGTATCACGAAAGCATCGTAACATATAATTTACGGATTGTAAACCCCTTTTTTAACTATGGTTCCCTATCAAACTTTCAATTTCATGAATGGTTCTCGGTGTTGCTGCAGATAAGTTTTCACAGCTATAGGCACATATATTTCGCTGATTCCTTTTTTCCCCTTCGTTGTCAGCCTTGAAACACTGTCCCCCATACAAGTCCCTTACCTCAAGTAAATAATCGCATTCTTTCTCAAATTCCAGGAACAGCCTCTCAGCCTTTGTTCCATTTAAGACGATATTCTCTTCGAATCCAGACGGTATCCTGATCATTCTCTTTTCAGTATAAACAGCGCAGATTCCTGTATTTTCATCATCTGTCCAGACTTCCGGATAAAGAGGCATATCCCCTATTATTGTCATCCGTCTGTCACCCATCATCTAAAATAACCGTACCGAAGCCTAAGCTAGGGCAAGCATAAGTTTTTAACTTACTTCAATCTTTCAACTAACCTGCCCGCCTTATTTACTTGCACATTCGATCTTATCGAGCATATTACCGCAGGCCAAGAAGATAAGTACCGTAAATACGATGCAGCAGATCGTAAATGGAAGGGTGCATAAAAACAGCAGCGCCTCCGGCAGCAAAACGGCTGCCACGACAGAGGAAACAATGGAGGGTGCCATAACGATGAAGAATAAACCAATGCCGACGAAAGCCTTCGCGATTATATTCGGCTGACCGCCTAAAAACCGTTGATATAAAATCGTTAACCCTACATACAGGATTCCACAGGCGGAATATGCCAATGCCATAAAAATCGCTGTAAATGGATCACATCCACCGGCAATTGCAAAGACTAAAAAGATTGCCGCTCCATCGACGCATGGCTTAATAAGGGAAGTGGCCGAAGCAGCCACAACCTTTTTCATTGATTTTTCAGGAATTAAAAAGATATACGGCTTCGAAAGTTCAAATCTTAAGGAACCAAACATCGTTAGGAAGAACTGCATATAGAGAAGCATTGCCAATGCACCATAGGCTCCTGCAATTTTTCCTTTTATATTGTATCCTGCGATACCTGCCGCAATGCAGGCAATGACCGTATAGCTGTCAATATAGAGAAAACGCGATTTACGCTTCATCTCTAAAATGTTCTTATAGATTAAGGCGGTGGCTCCTTTCCCTTTTATCTCCTGTTCCTTCTCACTTACTTTAATCTTTTTCGTCCTGTTCAGCTGATACCGTCTTCCCTCCTTCGAAGCAACCAGTCTCTGCTGGGTAATTTCGGTGGAAAGAAGGACATCTTCATAATAATCCGCTGTACCGGAGGTCAGAAAAGTAATGAAAAGAACCATAAACACAACAAACAAAGCAATCGAGATGAGGACATCAAATACCGCTCCCCTGATTATCCCTTTAAAAAACAGAACCATCCATCCGCCCATCGGGATAAAGCCGAACCACCTACTGTCAACCATCTGAAATACAGCTTCCATGAATCCGATCTGCCGGCTTTGCTGAGATGCCACTAAATAGAAAAGCAGAACGGCAGCGCCAAGATACAGTATGGTTTGAACTATTTTCTTGCGCCCGGGGTTACCGTTGCTAAAGATGTACGTAGCAATGGACAACAGCTGACCAAAGATTACGGCAACAAGATAAATCAGAAAGAGCGCCATGATTTCCGTAAATCCATATCCAAAGCTGGATTTCAGATTCCCTACTTGAAAAAGGATAAAAAGAGATGCCAGAATCGATTTTCCTATTGTATTCAGAATCCCATAGAACAATATTTTCTTAGAGGAAATCGGAGCAACAAACAGCAGACCCACATCGGACATAGTAAATAGGGTAGACCCGGTGGAAAGTCCGGTCGTTACATATAATCCAAGAAAAAGTAAACCAATTCCTCCGAGGATCAGAAAAACGATACGTTCATCTGCATAATTAAGCTGCGTTTCCTGTTCATCAAAAACAACGGATACAACGATAACAAATAGAAGCATGATCGTAATAAAAAGATACAGGACCATTAGAGCCGGCTTTTTCTTCAATGCAAGCAACCGATTCTTAAACTGGGTGATTACTAAATAAGACAAAGCCTTCATTTCCTATCTCCCTCCGTAATCGCAAAGAATAGTTCTTCCAGATTCTCATCGGATCCTGCTATCTCGCTGCGGGTTCTTCTGGCGGCAATTTTCCCTTCCATCATAATATTCGCACTGTCCCAGAATTCTGCTACACTGTCCAGCATATGCGTACTGATCAGGACGGCATTCCCAGCTTGCTTCTGTTCGATGATCAAATTCTTAAGTTCTTTTATCGCATGCGGATCCAAGCCAACCATCGGTTCATCATACAGAATAACCTTGGGTTTCGGAAGCAGTCCGCTGCAAATGCTTACCTTCTGCTGCATACCTTTGGAAAGGTCACTGCCGAGCTTTTTCCTTTTGTCCTCCAGCTCAAACCGCTCCAGAAGGCTCTCCGCATAATCCTTCCAATTTTCTAACGAGTAGGCTTTCGCGATGAACACCATATGCTCCCATACCGTCAACATATCATAGAGAAACGGCATCTCCGGAATATATCCCAGATCTCTTTTGGCCTCCAGAGATTTATTTTCATGCCCGTTGATGTAAATGTTTCCCTGAAATTTTAATAAGCCTGCAATACTTTTAATAATAGTAGATTTACCGGCTCCATTCGGGCCCAGCAAAACGGAGATTTCTCCCGGATGAACTTCAAAGCTGATATTGTCGTTAGCCAGAAACTTCCCGTACTTTTTTGTAACGTCTCTTACAGATAACATATTGTTTCTCCCATCCAATTATTCGCTGTGAATATACTTTCACTTTTGATATTTATATTACTTAATTAAGCCATCTGCATAACTATGACAGCGATAATTAATTATGTAACTCAAAACAATAGTAAAATATATCATTTCATCCGTCAATATCTATTATTATTTTATAATCTAATTCTAATATGCCATAAAAAACATCAAAATACATCATCCGTCAAAGTTCAAATTGCAAAGTTTCTCTAAATCACCTTAAAATATTTCTTTGCAAAAATAATATCTTCTTCCATCTGCTTCTTCAGT
>ENA-UOOI01003053-UOOI01003053.1-fermentation-metagenome-genome-assembly--contig:-NODE-3053-length-13259-cov-21.250682_pt1 | contig 13259 bp, 14 predicted proteins | sample MGYA00245779_ERZ724027 | MGnify/ENA primary metagenome ERZ724027 (study PRJEB28704, sample SAMN03018318) | fermentation metagenome | biome: anthropogenic terrestrial biome; feature: soil... | reverse complement strand
CCACGGTGTCCGGGTTGAGGGATATCGAGTCTATTCCGCACTCAACGAGGAATTCGGCGAACTCAGGGTAGACAGAGGGCCCCTGGCCGCATATGCCTACCGTCCTGCCGTTCCTGTGGGCGACCTCGATGAGCTGTCTGATCGCCCTCTTGACTCCTTCGTTCCTCTCGTCGAAATACCCCATCCTTCCGAGCACATCGGAATCGCGGTCGACTCCGAGAACGAGCTGAGTCAGGTCGTTCGACCCGATGGAGAACGAATCGCAGTACTGGCAGAACTCCTCGGCCATGAAAATGTTGACCGGTACTTCCGCCATCAGGTAAAGCTTCAGGGTCGTCCCTCTCTTGAGGCCGATCTCGTCCATCATGGCCGTGATCTCCTGGACCTCCTCGATGGTCCTCACGAACGGGAGCATAATGTTCAGGTTTTTCAGTCCCATCTCGTCCCTGACCTTCTTGATGGCCCTCAGCTCGCAGATGAAGGCGTCCCTGTAATCCTGGGAGACATATCGTGAGCATCCGCGCCATCCGATCATGGGATTGTCTTCATTGGGCTCGTAGTCCGCACCGCCGCGCATGTCGCGGTACTCGTTGGTCTTGAAGTCCGAGGTCCTAAGTACAACGGGGCGGGGGTAGAACGCCCTCGCCACCTTTGCGATACCCTCTGCCAGCTTTTCTATGAGCTCGTCCGAGCGTCCGTCGGCTATGACGTACATGGGGTGCTCCCCGATGTAGTTGGTGAACAGGAACTCGCTCCTCATGAGTCCAACTCCGTCGCAGGGCAACGCCGCCACCTCGTCGGCCTTGGTGGGCATGCTCATGTTGACCATGATCTTGGTGCCGGTGACGGGAACGTACTCGGCGGCCACGGACTGGGTGTCCGCATGCTGCACGGGGACCTTCTTCTTGATCTCCCCTTTGTACACGGTCCCGGTGGTGCCGTCGACGGTGACGATCATTCCGTCCTTGAGCACGGATGTGGCGTTGCCGGTCCCTACCACGCAGGGGGTGCCCAGCTCCCTGGATATTATGGCGGCGTGGCAGGTCATGCCTCCCTCGTCGGTGACGATGGCCACCGCCCTGGACATTGCAGGCACCATGTCGGGCATGGTCATAGTTGTTACCAGCACGTCTCCGTCCCTTATGACGTCCAGGCTCATGCTTACGTCGTACACGACCACGCGTCCCGTGGACAATCCCGGGCTTGCGCCCATTCCGGCGGTGATAACGTTCTCCTGCGATGCGTCTATGCCTGCGGACTCGTTCGTCTTCGAGTCTCCGACAGCGGTTATCGGCCGGGCCTGGACGATGAACACCTTGCCGTCCTCGATGCACCACTCCATGTCCATGGGCTTCTCGTAGTGGATTTCGATCTGCCTTCCAATCTCGGCGATCTCGAGTATCCTGTCGTCAGGGATCTTCTGGGCGCTCTCCAGTTCGGACGGGACGTCCTTCTTCACGGCCCCGCCGGTCTTGCCCCTCACATATTTCCACTTCTGTGTAGACCTTCTCGTCTTCTCTTTGTTGATCTTCATCTCGTTCTTGTCGACGACATATGTATCGGGGGTTACTTCTCCGCCGACGATGGCTTCCCCGAGGCCGTAGCCGGCCTCGATGATGATGTTGTTGGCACCGCTGTTGGGGTCCACTGTGAACATAATTCCGGATATCTCGGAGTTGACCATCTTCTGGACGACGACGGCCAGTTTAACTTCCTCGCTGGCATATCCGCGCTTCTGGCGGTATGAGATCGCCCTGGCAGTGAACAGGGAGGACCAGCACTTCTTGACCTTATCCATAAGGTCCTCCTCTCCAGTAACGTTGAGATATGTCTCCTGCTGGCCTGCGAAACTCGCGTCCGGCAGGTCCTCCGCCGTAGCACTGGACCTGACGGCTACGAATCCTTTCTTCCCCTTGGGGAACAGGATGTTGTATTTCGACAGTATCTCCGATCTCAGATCGTCGGGGACCTCCCCTTCTTCGATCATCTTCCTGATGCGATCGGACGCTTCGGCCAAGCTCTGGTCCGAGTTCTCGTCGATCGTCGTCAGCTCCCTTTCTACAACTTTGGTCAGATTGTTCTTTTCAAAGAAATAGTCGTAAGAGTTAGTTGTCAGAACAAAAGCCCCCGGAACCGGGAACCCGGCAAAGGTCAGTTCTCCAAGGTTTGCTCCTTTACCACCTACCAGCGGAATGTCCTCGACACGCAGCTCATCGACGTCTACAATTCTTTTTTCCATCTAAGTCCCCCGTAGGAAAGAATTTGGATGCACCAGATGCACTAATGCGGAGTAAGGCCTTCTTTTTAATATGGTTTGCCCTGACTAACTACAATCCTGGTAAGTCTGTTCCGAAAGCGGTCGATATATATGTATCTCCGATATTCGTAAAATTAATTATAATATTCGTAGAATTAAGGCGGAAAATTAAGAGTTTCACCATAAAATTCGTACGAAAGTGGAATATAATTATCATACAAGGCGCAAGGCTTTAAATCAGATGTCGCTTTGACGTATTGATGGTTCCCATGGACATGGAAATAGTTTGGCATGGTAGAGGCGGGCAGGGCGTCGTCACAGCGAACGAGATCCTCGCCGAAGCGGCTATCAGTGCCGGAAAGTATGTGAAAGCATTCCCTGAATTCGGACCGGAGAGGATGGGAGCTCCGATCAAAGGGTTCACCAGGATTTCTGATAAACCCGTCAGGGTGCACAGCCAGGTTTACGAACCGGATATAGTGATCGTTTTGGACGGCACTCTGATAGGCAAGGTCGACGTGGCCGCCGGGCTGAAAGACGACGGTTTCATACTGGCTAACTACGACGGCACGCCGGCAGAGCTTCAGGCGGCCATCGGAACGGACCTGGAGTGCCATACCGTAAACGCCACGAAGATATCCATCGAGGAGATCGGGAGGCCTATGGCCAACACGTCCATGCTGGGCGCGCTGGTCAGGATAAGGCCCATCGTCGACTTCGATACGATGGCCGACCATGTTATCAACAAACTCGGAGCAAAGCTTTCCCAAAAAGTTATCGAAAAGAACCTTTCAGCTCTGAAGAGGGCCTACGAGGAGGTGCAGTGATGGCGAAGATCAAGATCAAGGACATGCCGGTCGGGGCCAGGGTCTGCAATCCGGGAAGCTCCGAAGCGATACTCACAGGAGACTGGAGGTCTTACACTCCGGTCGTGGACAAGGATAAGTGCATCAACTGCCTCAACTGCTGGATGTTCTGCCCCGACAACTCGGTCATAATCAAGGAAGGCCGTCTCGAAGGGTTCAAAATGAGCCACTGCAAGGGCTGCGGCATATGCGCGCAGATATGCCCCAAGAAGGCTATTACGATGACGGAGGCCTGATCATGGCAAAGAAAAAGCTGGAAGACATAGCAATCAACGGCGACGGTGCCGTCGCATACGCATGGAAGCAGATCGATCCCGACGTGTGCGCGGCATATCCGATCACCCCTCAGACCATAATCGTCGAGGACTTTTCCAAGTTCGTCGCCAACGGGGAGGTCAAAACGGAATATGTCTGCGTCGAGTCCGAGCACAGCGCACTTACGCTCTGCGCGGCATCCTGCTCTGCGGGCGCCAGGACCTTCACGGCCACGGCGTCCCAGGGCCTGGCATACATGTGGGAGATGCTCCCCATCACGTCGTCGATGAGGGTCCCGCTCGTAATGGCCGTCGCAAACAGGGCGGTCAGCGGGCCCATCAACATCAACAACGACCACGGCGACGCCATGGCCGCAAGGGACACGGGCTGGATCCAGATGTTCGCGGACAATGTCCAGAGCGCCTACGACAACGCCATCATGGCGCCAAAGATCGCAGAGCACCCGGACGTGCAGCTCCCCATCATCACCAACCTTGACGGCTTCATCCTGACACATGCGGTCGAGAGGATGACCCCGGTCGACACCGAGGACGTGAAGAAGTTCGTCGGCGAGTTCGAGCCGATATGCCCGCTGCTGGACTACAAGCACCCCACGTCGCACGGGATGCTAGACGGGCCTGACTTCTACTACGCGCACAAACACCAGCAGGTCGAGGCCATGGACAAGGCCCTCGAGGTCGCCGAGCAGGTGTTCAAGGATTTCAAGAAGCTCACCGGCAGGGAGTACCACCTGGTGGACGAGTACAGATGTGAAGACGCCGAGTATGTAGCCATAATACTGGGCTCCTCTTACGGCACAATGCAGGAAACCGTCGACCAGATGCGCGATGCCGGCATAAAGGTCGGGGCCGCGATGCCCCACATATATAGGCCGTGGCCGGAGAAGGAGATTGCCAGGTTGATCAAGGGCAAGAAAGCCGTCGCCGTATTCGACAAGCACGTCAGCCTCGGGGCCTACGGGCCCCTGTACCCGGAGGTCGTCGCCGCGGCCATAGACCTCGAGGAGGTCCCGAAGATGTACAACTTCATGTACGGCATCGGAGGGGCGGACACCAGCGTTTCAACTCTCAAGGGAGCCATGGAGTCCGTGGTCAAGGGCAGTGCAGATAAGATAAACTATGTGGGGATGAAACTATGACTACATCGCTTAAAAGCCTCAACCAACTGCCTGTCAAGCTGACGAGCGGGCACAGGCTCTGCGCCGGATGCGGCGAACCCATACTCGCCAAGCAGATACTCATGGGCACCCAGAGGCCGCTGGTGGTCTCGCTGTCCACCGGATGCTTCGAAGTCTCGACTACGGTGTACCCGTACACCTCGTGGAACGTGCCTCTTATACACACGGCCTTCGGGAACGGCGCGGCAACATGCGCAGGCGTCGAGGCGGCGTACCAGTCTCTGAAGAGGCAGGGCAAGATCAAAGAGGAGATGAACTTCGTCAATTTCGCCGGCGACGGCGCAACATACGACATAGGGCTCCAGGCGCTCTCCGGTGCGATGGAGAGGGGCCATCAGATGCTCTACGTGTGTCTGAACAACGAGGCGTACATGAACACGGGGATCCAGAGGTCGAGCGCTACCAACATGGGCGCCGATACGACCACTTCGCCCGCCGGGTCCGTTTCCTCGGGTAAGCAGGGGTATTCGAAGGACCTCACTGCGATCATGGTCGCCCACAACATCCCTTATGTCGCACAGGTGTCACCGCACAACTGGAGAGACACGGTAGAAAAGGCGAAGAAGGGATTCGATTGCGGAGGCGCCGCGTTCATCAACGCGATCACGCCCTGTCCCAGGGGATGGAGGACCGATCCCTCGATGACGGTGGATATGGCTAAGCTGGCCGTCGAGACGTGCGTCTGGCCCCTCTATGAGGTCGTCGACGGCAAATATGCGCTCACCGCAGAAAGCCTCAAGATCGCCGATGGGAAGGCCGAGAAGAAGCCGGTCACGGACTGGATCAACGCCCAGGGCAGATACAGGCATCTCAAGGAGGAGCGCTGGGCACCCGTCGTAGAGAAGATGCAGGCCAACATCGATAGCAGATGGGAAAAGCTCATCCGCTTGACCGAACATTAAACCATAAAAGGGGGTCCGCCCCCGTTTCTCATTTTCATGTCATCCGGCATGGCGCCGGATTTTTTGATTTAATATTATTTTTATATTTATTAACATTTAGTAACAATAATTTAATAATAGTATGTAGTAACACGAGTTCGGGTAAAAGTACCCGGAGATAATAAAAATGTGGTTGGTAATTTTTGCAATCTCGGCCCTTATCGCTACCGGAATATACTTGTTTCATACTCAGAAATACTACCTGGGATATCTTTCTCTCGGCCTCTGGGCGCTGACCGCTTGTATATTCATCGACCATCTGATGGGTTGGTTCTCAGAAGGTGCAGAGGGGCCATTTTTTGAGATTGGCGCCGAACCCCTTGTCCTGAGCATTTGCATGCTGATACCCATATTCATGGTGTGGCAGCTCGCCATAATCGTGCAGAGGTTGGGTGCTCACGAACAGATAGGCGCAGAAGAGAAGGAAGACACAAAGGAGGTATGTTGAATGGCTTGTTTTTTGGTACCCGCGGCAGCCGCGGTGGTATTGACAGTATGTGCAAGATGGATCCCCGAGAAATATCACGTCCAATGGCTTAACATAATGCTTTGGACGGCGGTCGGAGCTCTGGCGGTAGAGCATTTCTGGAGCGGCGAGGTTGTTCCCTGGTTCCCGTTCCTGACGGCGATGGCTACGCCGGGCGACACCGCTTTGATGCTTAACGAGATGGCGACGATAGGCGGAGCCATGCTTATAGGCATAGTGGCAATCTGGGCGGTCCTGGTACTGGTGTACAACAGGTACGCAGAGGTATCGAAGCCCCGTGCGACCGCATGATCCGGACGGGATCAATAAAAACCTTTTAAATTTATTATTATCTTTTATTTTGTGTTATTAAGCGTATACAATTTTATAATAAGTATGCGTACATGCTACTGCACATAATGGGCCTGCAAAGCTCTGCAAAGGCGCTTATGTCTCCGTTCAAACCCATTACCGGCGCCCCACGCCGCCGGGCCTTTCTTTCAAACTTATCGGAAGCACGGATCAGACAATGTTCTGGAAAAAGTCTCCTGAAAGACAAAGGATGATGCTGTGCTACGAAAACAGCCACCGCTGAAAGAGAGAAATGAAAAGTGGCTGACAGCGTTTCTGAGTTCCCGTACGCTTGCGCAGTACAGTACAGACAGAGACGCAGGCGGGCTTTACTTCCGGGTTCGGAATGGGACCGGGTGTTTCCCCGCCGCTGTGGCCGTCAGACCAATACCGACGATACATAGATGGTATAAATACTTTATTTTGAGAATGTCTGAAGTACGATCAGAACAGCATATATGTCGCGGCGGCCACGCCGCCGGGCCTTTCTTTCAAACCTATCGGACGCACGGATCGAAGTTGAATTTCAGATAACAATTGCTTCCGAAAGATACGGAGGACGATGCGGCCCTATGGGAAACAGCCACCGCTGAAAGAGAGAAATGAAAAGTGGCTGACAGCGTTTCTGAGTTCCCGTACGCTTGCGCAGTACAGTACAGACAGAGACGCAGGCGGGCTTTACTTCCGGGTTCGGAATGGGACCGGGTGTTTCCCCGCCGCTGTGGCCGTCAGACCAATACCGACGATACATAGATGGTATAAATACTTTATTTTGAGAATGTCTGAAGTACGATCAGAACAGCATATATGTCGCGGCGGCCAGAATGGCCCCCGAGATCCCGGTGATGAAATTATTCGTGTATTTCGATATAACGCGGTCCTCGATCGTAGCTCCGAAAAAGCTGTCCAACAGATTTCCGGCCATTCCCGCGACCATAGGCAGGACGATCAACCAGCTAAGGTCTCTGAACAGGACTGCCCACCCGATGAGCGAAACCGCGGCCGCTGCGACCAGCGATACGGCCAATCCCAATAACGAAACTCCGCCGTTGGTCCCGGCCTCCACCCTCTTCAGCGTGGTGACGAGCCATACGCGTTTATCTCTCACGCCCACCTCGCTCGCAACCGTGTCGGACGCCGCGACGGCCACAGACCCGATATAGGCCACGATGAAGATGCTGTCGTGGCCGGTCGTTGCAAAATCGACAACGGCCACCAGGGCGGGCGCAAGGGCCACGCCGGCAATGTTCTTCCAGGACCTCTCTCCGTGTTTCCCTTCTTGGAGCCCGTCCTTCTTCTTTTCCCTGAAGGCGAACTTTGTGGCGGCGAAACCCATGGCCGCGAAGATGACCAGCATAACAAGCCAGTCGAGGCCCCCCATGAGCCCGATGACCAGCAGTACCGCGGTCGCCGCGGCCGCGCCGTCAAGGGTAAGCATTCCGACCTTCAGTGCCGCTACCGACAGTGCTACGGAGAGCAGTATGGCCAGAACGGCCTGCAGCAAAGGGTCCACGGACGCATGGATTGATGGGGCAGTAATTAATGATGTGCCGAAAACGTTAATTACATAATGCTCTCGAGAACAGACGTAGCGTACTCGATGCACTGGGACTTGTTTTCCAAGGGGAAGAACATGACCTTTCCCTGCACGTACAGGGTGGCCTCGATATCTCCCCACATGAAGACGACCATCATCTCGTCCTTCTGTTTTATAGCATGCCCCATCCTTCCGATGGCCTCTGCGGCCTTTTCCATATCCAGCTCGAATTCTTCCTGAGGGACGGCCATGAGCGCCGCGCCGCCGCATAGGCGGGCGATCGTGAATTTCATGCCCTCAGTTCCTCCAGGGTCTTCCGCACGTCCGCGTGGAAGTCCTCGAGCGTCGATTCGTTGATGAACATGATGTCCGCCAGGGCGATGACCTCTGCCTGTCCCCAGGATATCTCCCTTGTGTCGCGGTCTGCGAACTCGACCCATTCCCTGGGGGCGTCCTCTCTTCCGCGTTTGACGAGCCTCCCGTACCTGGTGTCGGGGCTCGAGTGTATCGCTATGATGTACACGTCCTCGCTGAGGGTCCTGAAGGCGTCCACTTCCTCCATGCTCCTGCAGCCGTCGACCAGGAAGATTTTGCCTGTCATCTTCTCAAGTGCCTTCTTGGCCCAGATGTCCTTGCCCTTCTTTTTTCTGGCTTTGTCGGCGAACTCGCCGATGGTGAGCCCCTTCTCGGAGTGGTATTTGGCATAGTGCTCTCGCACGATGTCGCCCATCCTCAGGAAGGGTATGTCCATCTCGCGGGCCACGGTCAGCAGTTCTTCTTTGCCCGATCCGGGCATTCCGGTCACGATGAATATCTTCATAGTAAATTGTCCGAGATGTTGCACAGTTCCCTGTCGCAGTACGAGCACCTGAGCTTGGTGGGGCGCCTGCTGATCACCGCGAACTCGGTCTCGATGGGCTCGTTCTTGTTCGTTATGCAGTTGGGGTTGCAACACTTGGCAAGCCCCGTGACATGGTCTCCGAGGACGACCCTGAACTTCTCCGCGACGTAGTAGTCCCTGATGATCGATATGGTGGCGTCCGGAGCGATAAGGGCTATCTTGTCGACCGTTTTCTGGTCCAGCTCGCAGTCCTCTATCTTCACGATATCCTTCCACTCCGCCGACTTTCTGGACGATACGTGTATGCCGACGCTGATGGTCGAGTCCATATATTCGTTGACGCCCAGGATCTTCAGTACGTTCAGGGCCTGCCCGGTGGCTATGTGGTCGATGACCGTCCCGTTCCTGATGGGGGCCAGTTTTACCTCTTTTATCGCCTTTACATCCATCAGATCTCGCCTCCCAATATTGCGCAGAGAAGAGCCATTCTGACGGGCACGCCGTTGAACGCCTGCTGGAAGTATTTAGCGTGCTCCGAAGAGTCGACCTCAGGTGCGATCTCGTCTATCCTTGGGAGAGGGTGCATGATCGCCATGTCCCTTCTGGCCTCCCTGAGCACGGTATTATTGATGCGGTATGTTCCGGCCACCTTCTTGTATTCGGCCGGGTCCGGGAACCTTTCCCTCTGGATTCTGGTGACGTAAAGCACGTCTGCTTTGTCGATCGCCTCCTCCAGGCTCGTGGTCTTTGTGGGCCTGCATCCCTTCTCTTTTATGTGGTTGACGATCTCTTCCGGCATCTGCAGGGAGTCGGGAGCCACGAGCGTTAGTTTGGCGCCGAACATCGTCAGCGCCTCGGCGAGTGAATGGACGGTCCTCCCGTATTTCAGGTCGCCCACCAGCACCACGTTGAGACCGTCAAGGGAACCTTTCGCCTGCCGCATCGTGAAGAGGTCGAGCAGAGTCTGCGTCGGATGGGATCCGGCGCCGTCTCCGGCGTTTATGACGGGATTGATGGAGAAATTGGCGGCCAGGCGTGCAGCGCCTTCGTACGGGTGCCTCAGGACGATGAGGTCGCAATATGCGTCGACCATCCTTATCGTGTCCGCCAGCGTCTCACCCTTGGAGATGGATGTCATGGACATCTCGGACACGTCTATGACGTCGCATCCGAGCCTGTAGGCGGCGCTTTCGAACGAGAGCTTCGTGCGTGTCGAGGGCTCGAAGAACAGGTTGCCCAGTATCTTTCCGTGAAGAACCCGGTTAACTTTTTCGCCGGTAGCGTACGGCACCATTTTTTCGGATAGGTCGAGGATCGATTCGATCTCTTCCCTTGTCAGGTCCCTTATGGAAACGACGTCCCTGTCATAGAAGTCCATGGTGGCTAATCCTGCCATTGCGATATAACCCTTACCCTGCGCGTACCAACATTAATTAACGGGGGGGTTCTCACTGAATGTAGATGCTGGACATTATCGCTAGGTCCCACAGGGGAAGAGTCTGCAAATACAAGGACGGAGAGAACGATCTGACCACTCCTGCGGTCGTAACCTTGGGAAGGTCGGCCGGGCCGTTCATATCGTTGGAGCCCGAAGGAAGGGTCCTGCATTTCATGGGCACCGACGTGCCTCTGGACGAAGGGCTGCTGACGACCGTATCGTCGGGTCGCGGGGGCATGCGCGGACCTTACGGGAAGCTGTGTGTCCTCAGAATGCCTTTGGACGGCACAGAGGAGATCCCTGAAGATTGCGAGGTGGTCGTCGTCCCGAACGCGTTCGAGCTCAGGCGCGATGCAAGGAAGACTCTGGATGCCGTTATAAAGGTCAGGGAGGCCGCCGGCTTCGGCCGCTTGGTATACATGTCCGGGATAGCAGAGCCTTCCACCCTGTCCATCCTGAGCTATATGGGCGTGGATATCTTCGACGACGTACTGCCCAGCGCAGCAGGCCTCATGGGCGTGAGGATGATCCCCGAAGGCGAGGTGGCCATGGGCTGCGATGTCTCCCGGGATAACACGAGGGCCCTGAAGGAAGAGGTGGAGAAGGTGTCGCTGTTCACGGCGTCGGGACGTCTCAGGGAGCTTGTGGACCAGAGGTCCGCGGCATCTCCCTCGTCCGTGGCGCTTCTGAGGCTTTACGACGGTCAGGGCTATGACTATCAGGAGGAGGCATGCACCCTGGCAGGCGGAAGGTTCTGCAGCAATACGGTCCAAGCCCTTCGCAGGCCGGACGTCGAGCGCTATCGCAGGACGATTGCCGGCCGGTATAGGAAGCCGTACCACAAGCGTATATTGCTTCTCCTGCCTTGCTCTGCAAGGAAACCCTATCACACGTCGAAGTCCCACAAGGCCTTCTCGTCCGCCATACACACGGGCGACCATGATACCCTGGTGCACGAGGTGATATTGACATCACCCCTGGGGCTTGTGCCCAGAGAGCTTGACGTCTTCTATCCGGCCAACGCGTACGACATACCCGTCACCGGAGAATGGAACTGCCAGGAGAAGCAGATGATACGGTCGATGCTGTCGGATCTCCTGGAGCAGGGCTACGACAAAGTTGTATGCCACTTCCCCGATTATGAGATGATCAAGGACCTGGCGGACATGGAATTCACGGTAGAGAATGGGGATCCCACATCGTTCGCGTCCCTCGGAAGGCTCGACGCATCCCTGAGGGAGGCTTCGAGAGGCATGGACCTGCCGGGCTATATGGTCGACCGCAAGGAGAATGTACGTTCGGTCCTACGTTTCCAATTCGGACAGGACGCCGCCGACGCGATAATGGACGAAAACACGTTCGCAACGGGTAAATTTCCGTACTGGAAGATAATCAGGGAAGATCCGGGGGACAGGTCCAAAAAAACACAGCTGGGGATGCTGACGCCCGAGAGAGGCATGATATCACTTACCCTGGAAGGTGCCGAAGTTCTGTCCGGGACCGGAAAGTACACCGTCACTATGAACGATTTCGATCTCATGGGGAACCTGTTTGCGGTCGGAGCGGTCGGAGCGGACCCTGAAATAAGGATAGGCGACGAAGCCGTCGTAATACGTGGCGGGAAGGTCGCAGGCGTAGGGGTGGCCGAGATGTGCGGCAGAGAAATGGTCCAGACGAACCGCGGAATGGCGGTCCGTGTTCGCCACAAGTCAAAACGACTTTGATCACGTACTTTCGGTCACTTTCGGTGACCTCCCCTGATTCGGTTCATATACTACGCCGTCGATGATTGAATAAGAAGACCGGAAGTGCATCCCCCGACGCATCTGAAAGTCTTCCACCAGAGGCAGGGACATCCACATCCCATCCAACAGCCTTGCCTCTGTTTTCATTTTTCCTGACCGTCATTCCGTTCGGGGAAAAGGTCCTCCAATTTGGACACTGCTTCTACGTTACCTCTTTCAGCTGCTTTTCTCAGGAACTCCATTGCTTTGTCCATGTCGCGGTCGGTGCCGCAACCGTCCCGGTACATGTAGAAAAGGGCCACGAGCGCCTGGTCGGAGCCCTTGCCGGCGGCATCCGTTATCAGTGCAAGGGCGGCCCCCATGTCCTGTGGGACGCCTTTTCCGTCCCTGTACATCAGGCCCATGCGGTAAGATCCTGCTGCCAGACCTCCCTCCGAGGCCATCTTGAACAGCAGGAACGCCGAATCGAAATCGGCGACCCTCTGACCATCCTTGTTTATGAATCCATGCTCCAGCATGTCCCCCAGGGTCAGGGCGGCTCCGGGAGAACCGTTCTCCGCACCCATCTTGAAGAATTCCACGGCCTTGTCGACGTCCTTGTCCACGCCTATGCCGTTAAGGTAGCATGCACCGACTTCGAACGCGGCCTCGCAGTCCCCGGACTTTGCTGCTCTTTTGAGCTTCCACAGGCTTCCTTCGCGACCGAACACGGGCGGTCATGGGCCCCGAACGCTATATCGGTTGCGCTGCGTCACTGCAGCTGTCAGCCCTGCAGTTCGTTAGAATATTTCTCGCTCAGCCTCGACAGCCACAAGCTGAGCGCAAGCCCCAGCACCAGCGCGGTCACGCCGCCTGCCGCTTCGATCCAGGTGTCCGTGACGGTCAGCGTGTTGTATGCCACCAATAACGTGGATCCGACCGTGAGGCCGAATATCATATGGAATGTAGATTTGCGATAGGATCTCAGCGCCCATGTCACGATCTTCGCGAACAAGACCAGCCCGGTTACGAGGCCGATGCCGAAAAGCACTATGACCACGAGATCGAAGTCCGTGAAGGAGTTTATCAGTGGCTTGTACAACCCCATCGCCAGCAGTATGGCGCTTCCGCTCACTCCCGGTGCGATCTTGGAGGCCGCTATGACAAGCCCGGTGACGATCAGCACCACATACATGGTCCCCCCACGAGCCATAACTCCGTCTCCGCCTGTTTCCTCGATGCTCCCGGCGAACATGAGCAGCACCGTCACCGCGATACCGGCCGCCAGGGCGACATAGTTAAGCGCGGAGCTTTTTTTGCCGTCTTCTTTCGTCATCTTGTAGACGTCGGGAAACTGCCCGACTATCAGTCCCGTGAAGAAGAAC
>ENA-UOOI01003051-UOOI01003051.1-fermentation-metagenome-genome-assembly--contig:-NODE-3051-length-13265-cov-2.378350_pt1 | contig 13265 bp, 8 predicted proteins | sample MGYA00245779_ERZ724027 | MGnify/ENA primary metagenome ERZ724027 (study PRJEB28704, sample SAMN03018318) | fermentation metagenome | biome: anthropogenic terrestrial biome; feature: soil; material... | reverse complement strand
GCAATCCAGTCATCATTACTTGTTGCTTTTGCTTCTATTATCCCATGACTAAATAAAATATTAGTTAAAAGGCTTATTAAAACCATCCATAAAATAAGCCTGTAATTTTTTTTCAAATCTTTTGCCCTTTCTTCAAAAAGTCACAAATTCCCACTTGGAAGTTCCCCCATTTACTTAATTCTATTTGATTTTGCAATCAGTATAATGCTGCTCGAATATTATAGCATGATATATGCCATAAATATTTTCATGAGTATAACTTGTGAGCGCAACATCAAAACAGCATTCTTTCCATTCTCCTATATCAAATGAAATAAAGCTGACAGGATAGTTAGTATAAAAAAGGTTATTTGTTTCGTATCCTTCCCGAGGTGTATATGTGGTTTCTGATGATACAATTCGATATTTAACGTACACTCTGAGAAAATAGTCCCCATCGAAAAAATACAATGAGGAACCATCTACAGCAATTTTGCTGCTTTCTATAATGGTTTTATTATCTTTCACTTTTTGTGCATACTTTTCCAATCTGGATTTGGTCTGATCTTCCATGCCACGATAGCCGTAAGTGTAATCTACGGAAAGTACTGTGTTGATCCAATCCTCATCAATAGTTCGGTAATCAACATTAAAAATACTATTCATATGAGTTTTAACTTTTTCTACCCACAAGTCCGATTTCTCATTCTTCACCTCAGCAAAATTATCTATTTCCGTAGTTTTGTCCACATCCGCAGGAGAAGCATACTCCTCCAAATAAACAAACGGGATTACCTCCTCCTTTCCAGTATCAGGATTATAGCGCGTTCTCGTCATCCCTTCATAATGGAATTGCCAATCATAATAAGAATTTGGATAGCTTGCCAGAATATATGGATATTTCTTCGCATACTTCGGAAGGTTTGTTGTTCTGATCAGCTGACCATCCGGGCTGATCCTAGCACGTAAAGACTTATTCTTTAACATCTTTATGCAACTTAACGCGCTGCTTTTTGTGATCTTCCTGCTTCCGCGGTATTCCCGGCTATCGGAATAGGTTCCGTTACTGTAGCCTTTAATCATACCCTTTAAGTAGCATTTCACCACATCGGTACGCTTTGACGCTTTTATCTTTTTGATATCGGAGATTCGTTTTTCCAGACCAATTTGCACCAGCTTAGGATCCAGCGTATCGCCATATAAATATTCGTCCGTACGGTTTATAAGTACCGCCAGATCGGTTCTGGAAAGATAACCGGAATAGGAAGAGAAATCCCCTTCCTCTATGATACCCTTATCAAGCAAAGCATTTACATAACCGGAAGAATGTTCACCGGATATTGGTGATAACCCAATCTCGGCTGCAAGTGCCTTGGCAAAGTCTGTAACGGTAATATATTTTGATGCGGCCGACACCTGATTTGCCGGTGTAAAGGATATAGATGTAATGCAGATAATAATAGTTAAAACAAGAGCTATTCCCCTATTTCCTTTGTCTTTCATAATGAACCCCCCTGATTATACTTTCTTCATTTGATATTTGTATTCCTGCTGTGGATATAAAAGCGATCCGCCTGGTTATACCGTATTTATTTGCTTCCTTTCCAATATAAAGCAATTATATAATGTGTGGTAATTTGTTACAAGTAAATTTTTTCATACTAACGGGCATTCGGCCGTGAGGCCGCGGGAGTGCTGGATGTGAAGTTGCTTTTATAAAGACTCGCATGTCTTTGCGAGACTATTCCCTCTGCTGCCCTGCTAATTTTTCTCATCGTTACAGGGCTTGAGCAGATTGTAGGTAAATACGTTTTTTCAGTTATCACCTTACTTACCTGTTTACGAGCATTACAATTTATTTCAAAATGGATTGTGAATTGTATTTTATATCATTTTTCTATCTATTATTTTCCTGAAAATCGAGTTAGGGCCATCTGTTTTTGTTATTCGGGACAAAACATCAGTATAAAAAAATTGGATTGCCCAATCAATTTACGACCCTCTGTTTTTTTACTATTCATGCTTGACCACAAAGTGATATTTTATATTTGCAAATGCTATTTCATCCCCTTCCTTTATCTCTTTTCTTTCATAACTGCATAAGGCTTCCCCATTCAAAAATGTACCGTTTGTGGAATTTAAATCGGTCAGGTAAAAGCTGTCCTGTTCTTTTGTAAGCTTTGCGTGATATCTGCTGACTACATTCTGCTCCAGGCAATAATCCGTATTCTCCTTTAGCTTTCCGATAAAGAAAGGAAACTGGGTAACAGGTATTATTTCGTATCTTGTGGCGTTGACCGGCTCCAGTGCATAAGAAATTGTCTGAACATCATTTAATATACAAGTCAGATTGTTATCGTAATCTTCCTTCCGGGCAACCGCCCAATCCTTTTTTAGTCCTGTATTATAGGCCGGCTTGTTTTTTGATAAGTCATTGCTTATGGAATCATATGCTTTTTCATATTCCTTTCCATATTCGGCTTTTTCTTTTAATCCGCTGATCGGATCATATTTCGCCCTATATTCCAGAGTATTATACGCTGCCCTTTGACCCATATGCTTCTTTTCATTTTCTGTATCAAAGAGCTGTCCTGCCGGCTGCTTTTTGGCCTGTGCATCCTTTTTCCCTGCAGACAAGCCACCCCGTATCTTCATTACCGCATCATTCATTTGAAGTTTCTTTGGCTGGGAAACGGGTTGTATAAAAGAGCCGGAATGATTCCTGGTTGGATCAATATATTCCTTTCTGGTTACGATTCTCGTAGTCAAATTCTTTTTCGCCCATATCCGCTTCAATAAATACGCGTTAACGCATGCCATCATAAGCAGAAGAATAACAAGTTTAAGGCAGTTTATGCGATTCCCGTAGGTGTTATATATAATTCTTGTCCTGATAGCAAGAAGGAAAAGCAAGATACTCCCGAGAATACAAATAAGGGTATAAAGGTATGCTTTAGTCGGAAAGCAGGATATTTCTTTTTCATCCGTTATTTTTTCCTTCATAACCGGTATAACCGGATCGCTCACCGTCTTCCGGTCTCCTTTTATTTCGTCAGGGAACCGGTCCCGCTGCAGTATGGAACTTTCCTTCAGGACATTGCCGTCAATACCCGGCTTCATATTTGCAGACTGAGAACCCTCCGCTACGTGCTGGAAAGTTTCCGCCTTTTTGTCGTTTAATATGGGAAAGCTTTGAAGGCTCAGCGTATTTAAAAGCCGGTCAAAGGTAAAGCCCTCTTCCCTGCTTGTCGAATAAAGGCTGTATATTAATAAAACGGCTTCTTTATCATTATAATCTGTCTTATTCATCATGTATTCAATGAAACTGCTCATCTGCTCTTTAATATCCCGGTGATATCCTGCTAAATAGCATAAATAAGGCAGTGAGGCTGCCATATCCAGATAAATGCATTCCGGTTCCAGAATAAAATCGTCCTCAATCAGCAAATATTCATAAGCTTTTTCAATTGTAAGGATGATACGTTCAAATAGCTGCTTTACCCGGGAAAAGGTCCAGACGGTTCTTTCCGGAAGAGACTTCATAGACTGTTTGGAGGAGATATCATAATAATAAAAAATCTGATTATCAATCGTTCTCTTTTCCACACAAAGCAACCCCTCCAATGAAATAAAGCTGAGCATCTTCATGCAATAATGCTCTGTATTGCCGTCCTCCGGTTCCTTTATTACCATATAATTGTGATGTAAATTCTTTTCATACGTTGTTTCCATATTTCATCTCCGTTGATAACCACCGGCATATCCGGATTTGATCGATTCTGTTTTCTGTTCGCCTTTAGCGCGACATTGCCCCTTTCAACTCATCGCCTACTCCAAGCTAGATTCTGATTGTTGTTCATCCTTAGCATCATGATCGTTTAAGCTTACCATTTTGCTGATTTTGATTGTTTCTTATCTCTGTTCATCTTTAGCCAGGTAGCGCTGCCCGGCCAGGGATGAGCGGGACCGTATTACTCCCATACTAATTAAGGAACTGATCCAGCTTTTCCTTTAATTCCTCTACTCCCTTAATCTTGGAAGCCGTATCAAGTACTACCTCGGATAAGCGAAGCATTTCCGCAGGATTGTGGATCTGTCCTTTTTCCTGAACCTTGATTTTAAGATTTGGTTTTAAAAAGCTCGCCCCTCCTTTTACAGAAACCGCCGCATCGGCTTCAACCGTTATGTATATATTGAATTTATCTACCGATACTTCCGTATTCGATATCCTGATCAGAAATAGTCCGTCCTTCAGCTCGTTATTGAGGTTTTTTAGTATCCGGTCCTCATCCGGCCTTGTACTGCCAAAGGGCAGATAAAACACTCCCCGGGAATTAATATTCACATAATCGGTTTCACCGGTGGATATATTCGTCTCATGTTTTACCGACATCATAGCTTTATGCAATGTTTTATCCACTGCTGCCCGGATCCGGCAGGTATCATGAAGATACCAGGTCAAATACATGATCGCAAAAACTATAAATATAACCATGGGCATAATAAAAGCTGCTTCTACCGTAAGGCTTCCTCTTATATTTTTTCTTATCTTTTTCATCTCCTCGGTCATTACTTCATTTTTTTCTCCGTATTTCCTTTGCCTCCCTGTCATTACTTTAACCTTCCATTATGATTTCAGCTTTCCATTATTGCTCATTTTCCTGACATCTCGCCTCCTTGCCCGCATTACTTTACCTTCCTGGAATCCCATCATATTTATTATTTTTCCCCTTTATTGTTTTTACTTTCCTCTTTTACCTCATTTCTCTCCGCACTTCATATTTTTGTCAAAGTTAATTATAAATTACTATTAGTAATAGATAGCCCAGCATCAAGAAGGGAACAAACGGTATACTCTTTTTCCTGTCGGCCAATCTGAAAGTGAGAAGAATAATAGAGACGATTGCCGCAGCCAAAAGAGCATAAGCAAACAGCTCCATGTTTTTCCAAAAGCCCAGCCCTAATCCGGTTACACAGAGCAGTAATCCATCTCCCATACCGATTTTATCTCCGCTTGCTTTGCTTATAACGATGACTGACACCCCGACTAAGGCGCCTCCAAAGGCATCCCATAGAGACACTGGCCGACGCAGGATAAGACAGCCTAAGGTAAGTGCCGCTCCCGCCGCTATGACCCACAGGCAGATTTTTTTCTTTAGAATATCCTGGACAGCGCTGATCAACAGCATAGTTCCCATGACACCCTTTAGTATAATATCCTGCATATGCTTCCCCCTTTTGCATACTAACGAATCTTAACAATATAATCCTGATCCATACTATCAATTTAACATTCAAAACAGTGATTGTTGATGCAATCAATAGCATCAGTCCTAATCCATACCATCAAATTTGACATACTAAATCCTTAAATTCTTCCGAGTTCAACCGGCTTCGCTTTGCCATATTCCAGAAGCGGACCTAAGCTCTTCTTGAATCACCCCGTTCTGACAGAAAATACAAGCTTAACCGCCGTTGCCCGCGCATCGCTTACACTGACTTCTGCCTTGTACCTGGGACAGATGCACTTCAGTCACCGTTCTTTTGATTTTCGGGCAATCGCTTCGTGTATGGTATCTTGTCCCGTCAGAGGTTATATAGTAGGTGGCCACCGGACTTTCCGACCCGTTACAGCATGCTTCGCAGGGATAATATTTACCTCCGCCATCGTTTCTGCGCTCACTTGGAATACCTATTACCTTAGTTACTGATAATTTGATATGGGAGCAGTTTTGATTGGTATGATATACGCTTCCCGTTTCGGTAATATAGACGATTGGATCATCCGAAGCATCCCCTCTGACGGTGGAATAAGCAGCCGGAATCTGATATCCGGTCCAGCCACGCACTTTCACTCTCTGTCTCAGTAAAATATCGTTTAAGTGGAATAGCGGAATCGGTAATCTGACTTTATAGCTGACAACGATATCAATGCAGCCGTTATCGTCTTTTGCCTTTGAATCAAAAAAGTTGAGCCCTTTATATCCGTTTAGAACGCACGAATTATCGATCTTCTTCGTGTCCAGATAATTCTCTGCATATAAACGCAACAAACTGCCATCGACTGTCGCCTTAGCCATATCAGCAAGGCCGATGTCATAATCCATGCCGAATATCTTCTCATCAAAATTCTCAGCATCGGCGGTCTGTTCAAAATCTTCGAGGATATAAGCCGTTCGTGAAAGACTTAAGCCCATCTTTGTAATCCCTGACTGTATTTCTTCTTGAAGAATGAAAATTTGAATGAAGGAAAGGAACGCTATCATAAAATATAAAAATATCGGTACGACGAAGGCCGCCTCAACTGTCAGAGAGGCTTTCATTCTATATTTTTTCATATCCCTCACATACTTCTTCCTGCTCTCTTTCACTTCAACGCACCAACCTGATTATCATAATCCTTATATATGAGGCTTCAAACATGATTCAAGTGTCGAAAGCCATCGATATATTTAAAAATCCTGCTTTTCTTTTGCCATTCTTATTTCCCCTGGTGGTCCGGGATGTCCGTTCTTCTAAAGATTTGATCATATTGATATAAGCAAATGATTTCTTGGAGAGAGATAATTTTTTTGATTTAATAGATTTTATTTTAGAAACACCCAAAGGGGCAGAAGAGCGGACATCCCGAACCATCAGATTTTAATTCAGGAGACATTTCATAGGATTTTAATAGCTGGTGGTCGCATTTACCGTAAATTGATAACCTTGAGGTGTTTTTCCGAGTATGTTTGTCACGAATTTAAATCCGGTGAACTTGGAAGGAATACAAAAACCGGCCTTTACTTTATACCCGTATAAACAATTTTGTATGGAAAAATCATCAAGGTAGCGTACCCGAATATCTTCCTGGATCATATCCATGGACCGGTAAGCGAGGCTTGTCTCTCCTTTAAAAAGCAGGAAAATGCTTAGGTATTCCTGATAGGATAAGGATAATTCCTTCGTATCCTGCATTCCCTGTGCTTTTTCCTTAAGAAAGCTGCGGCTTAATAAAAAGAGCTCTGGAAAGGTAAGGATCAGGTCTTTTTTTATGATCGGTACTTCCTTCCCCATCAATAAGGCGCAGACATCCAGCAATGCTTCCTCAAAGGACCAGACTAAAAGTATCAGGGTCTTCGTAATGCTTACCAGGATGGGAAGTCCGGTAAAACCGACAAGAGCGGATGCCGCAGCCATGGCCTCCCCGCATTTATCCCTATCTCCCAGGATAGTGACAAAATCAAAGATGGTCCTTAAAAATATGAGTCTTGTGACCATTGAAGACAGATTTTCCTTATCTGTGGTCTTGCCGGCCAGCAGATACTCCTGTTCATAGGATAGTGCGGAGGGTTTTCTTGTATTTTGGCTGGTACTTTCCATCGGGAAGCTGTAAAAATGTTCCTTTATGTATTCCTGAAACAAAAGCATTTCAGCCAGTGCGTTGATGTCGGTTCCGATCGTGGATAAATCCCCCATGTCCTCGGCAAAGTCTCCAAACACATTGCCCATCCCGCTGTTTTTATCCCCGACCACCGCAGATCGAAAGAAATCTGTCAGCTTTGTAAAAATGCCTTCATCACCCTCAGCCGGCGCGGCTATTGCAGAGGGGATATCTGCCGTACTCAGTTCCGAAGCAGATATTTCACTCGAATCCGTCACCAGGCTTAATAGTCCATTCTCCAGAAAATCCCCTGCCGCGTCCAGCGGATTCTTACCTTTACTTTTATCAATGACAATGGAGCTGTAATCCAGCTTCAGATTTTCTGTCTGATAGCCCTTAAGAACGATTAATGCCGTTGAATAACTTAGCCGGGCAGTCTGGTAATTCTCCACTGATACAAACTTCGAGCTATCATCCATCTGAGCCTCCACCTGTGATAATAATAAGAGATCATTATTTAAGGTTCGTTTCATGCCTTCAAAATCATAACCCTCCTCACCCGTCTGAATATAGCTCTTTAATTTAGTAAGATCGTCTGTAAGACCCTCATAAATTTCTTCTGTGATCTTACCCTTTGCCTCCGAAAGGCTGGCTTCATATCCGTTGATTAACGGACTGGCTGCCCTTACCTTAATCATAATATTATCAATTGTATCCAGGGCACTGTTGATACATGGTTTGATTTCGGTGATTAACGACCGGATGGTGCTTTCCTTTGTATGGATATCACTGATACATAAGGTTTTGGAGACCTCGTATTCCCTTATGCTATCCTGCAGCTGATTCCTGCGGTCTTCCAGATTGTCAAGCGACGTTTGCAGGGCATCGATCGCCGCTTTTGTATCCTCCGATTTTTCTGACATAGCATTTAATTGTGCAAGTTGATTTTCGGTATCTGTAATATCGTCATTCAGACTTGCAAGATCATTTTCTGCACGAAGTATGCTTACCTGCATATTACCGATATTCAATAGGTCATTGTCAATGCTCTTAAAATAAGGCTCGGGATTGCAATACTGATCCTTCAGAGCAAGAAAAACGCTTTCCTGGTTAATCCCGGCTGCTTCCTGTGTGATGTTTCCAAAATAAATCTTCTTTACAAAGCCGGATACCGTCTTAAGTGAACCGTCTTTTGCGACACTCAAGCCTTTTTTACTTGTTTTTACTCCATCCAGGGCTTGCATAAGCTCTAAGATCCCCTCATCAATTTCAACCAGCTCTTCCTCCAAATCTTGTTTCTCTTCATATAAATAACTTATTTTTTTAGGTTCGGACAGTAGTTTCATTTTGCCTAACAGTTGCTCTGTTAAATTTGCGGTTTCTTTATACTTCATATATTCCACAGCCTGATTAATAAACAGCTCTCCCTGACAATCGGTAAGCCTCGTTTGTCCGGTAACCGATACCATGGTGGATGAAATATTATATAGCTGCGCCCCTGGCGGGCTTAATCCCTTATCCGGAGAAAAAGTATAGGACATATAATCGTTAAGCTTTGCGCCAATATTTCCGTTAACTGCAGCCGGGTCCGTATCAAGTCCGAAGATATGATATTCCTCCCACAGCGGACCATAGAAATCAGCAAGAACCGAATCCATCGCCGTTGTCAGGGATCGTTCAGCAAATACCTTTGCGGTACTGATTCTGGCTCCCTCAATAATTGTAAACAGGAAAGACAGAATCAGCAGCAATATCAGACTAAAGAATACCGTAATAGAAGCACCCTTTTCCTTTCTGGTCTCAAATACCGTCATTATTATCTCCGTTTCTGTACATCAGTTCATCTTTTATCATCTTATACCTTCATGTTTGCCTTCGGCATATATTCTGTGCATCTGAATTCATCTGCATTTATGCCGCAGGCACGGTTTAGGGCTGCAGCTTACCGGTCTTTGCTCCCCGGCCATTCTTTTTGCTTGTCCCTTATAGTTATCTTCCTTTTTACGGCGTCGGCGTTGTTGCCGTTATACTGTTGGCATTGCCTGTAATATTATTGAACGCGTTTTTTACAATTGCTGAAATCTGGTCTTTAAAAATCAGACCACCAATATCAATATGATCTCCACAACTCCTACCCCCTCCGGCTGGCTGGTAAATATCCTTTTGATTCGTACTTTCATAATTATTATTCTGCCTGATACAGCAGAACCCCCTTTCCTGAATATGATGAATTTTTCTTACTATGATAATTATCCTGGCATGGCTTCTTATGCAGCTAATTCCTGCTATATATGCCTGAGCCCTTACTTACATATGGAAGGAAAGAAATGCCGGAACTAAAATTATGGCAAATACGATCACAAGCATGATCATCATTGGTGCCAGCAGCTTCGTTCCTGCTTCCTCACCGAGACGTTTGGCTGTTTCCTTTCTCTCCTCAAAGGCATCGGCTGCTTCCTTCATCAGCAGCTCCGAGATTCCCTTATTTCCTTTCTTAAGATTTTGAGCAATCAACGAGCCGAATTTCATAAAGGGTATTACGCCGGTTCTTTTGCCAAACTGTTCAAAGGCATCTCCCTCCGGAATTCCAAGGTTTAATTCACAGGCAGTCACCTGCATTTCTTCATAGGCATACCGCATCGTGCTCCTTCCGGCCTTCCGCTTATCTTCATAATCCTGCGTAATCCTGCACCACGCCTGCCTTACAGTCATACCAGCGTTTATGAACAGGGTAAATTTATTGATGATCTCCGGATAATCTAAGAGCATCTGTTCCTTTCTTGCTTTCATTTTTCTGACTAATTCACGGTCCTGGTAAAACCAGATACAGATTACTGTTAAGATACCGAGAAAAAATATTTGAATGCTGCTATTTTGCTTCTTATCCTTCCAGCTTAATCGGTATCCTCCCGCTTCTTTTGGCAGCTTGATCCACTTTTCTTCCGCGTTGCTGTTAAGAGCGGTATTGATTTCCTGCTCCAGCAGATTATGAAGCTGCTCTTTTCTGCTGTACCTCTTTGGCATTATCCGAAGCTTCTTTTCGTAATCAATCCTCATATCCTGACAGGTCAGTACCGCTGATATTACTACGTCTCTGCCGCCAGTCTCAAGCTTTTCATTATGTACCACTCCATCCCAGTCGACCAGCTTTGTATCCTCCGGTTCCCATTCGACCGATATGCCTGTTCCGGGAATCGTGTCGCAAAAGTATAAGTTCTCGTAGATATGGTCCCCATCCTCATTGTTGCCCAGTATGCTCTGATCCAGATATTCCTTTGCCTTTCCAAAAAGTGTGGCAAGCTCTTTTTGTGTATATTTTCTTGCCCCGATATTAAGTGTAACATCCTCAGACTGCCGGCTAAGCTCTTCGGAGGAAGCTGAGCCTCCCGGCCCGTTTCGGTCCATCGTAACATTTAAATCAACCGCACGCCCTCCGGCTCCGGCTTCCGGGCGAATTAGATATCCACCGCTAAGAATTTCAGATTTGTTTTGCGAGCCAAGCTGTCCAAGGACGGACAAGACATTAGTAAGAAGCAGGATGAATAAAACCAGGGAGACCTTACCGCACCAATGCACTTTCCGGACAAACTCCTGATTCCCGGTTACATTCAAGGCTTTGATCGAACTGACTGTCTGATCCTTCCGGTTGAGCTTCTTGTATAATCGGGCCCTGGTAAGAATCAGATCTGCCATCGGATATAAAAAATAAAGCTTGTTCTCCCTGTGGTCTATCGTATTTTTCCATTCCCCGGAGCTTCTTCTTACAGATATGATAAAAATAGCTGCAAAAGCAAAAAGAAAAGTAATATTTACATAAATCATCCCGCCTCCTCCTTTAAACCTTGATAGCAACAATTTTTTCTATGATTGCATATGCCCCCAGATAAACCGCCAGCACAAGTGTCATGATTAAAGCCCCTGGAAGGTTATGGTACAGAGGATCTAAAAACCCAGGCGATGAAAGATACAAATAACCGATAATACCAACCGGGATAATCTTCATGATATCAGCCTCATACTTTTTCGCAGTAATCAGGGTGATAATTTCCCTTTTTACGTCAATTTTGTCACTGATGACATTTCCGGTCGTTTTGATGATTTTAATCAGATCACCCCCGGTTCTTTTTGCTGTCGTAAAAATTTCAGAAAAACCAATAATATCTTCAATGCCCGTTCTTTCCCCAAAATCCATCAGGGCCTTTTCCGCTGTAATATTCATCCGTATCTGATTGCTGATATAGGCAAATTCCCGCATGATCATGGCATCCTCCTCATAAATAAGACTTAAATCCTTAAGTGCTTCATCAAATGCGTGTTCTGCCGAATATCCGGCGCTTAGCGCCGCCGATAAGCCAAATATCCCATCCCGAAACTGTATATTTAATTGCCATTTTCGTTCCTCCAGGTGTTTCTTTTTCTCAACCTTTTGGTATAAGAGGATCAACGGACTTAAGCAAAAAATACCAATAACGCTTTGGTAGAATAAGATCCCAAGAATACTTATCATTGCTGTTCCCTTAAGGATGATTCTAATATTTTCCTTCCATGTCAAACGGCAGCTTTTATAATCTTCCATCCTGTCAGCTCCTTTTACGTACATTCCATAACACTTATAATGAAACTCGCCCCTGCTTGAAAATACTATGTTTTCATAGTGGATTCCTTTTGTGCCTCATCCGTGAACACCCCGAAACCATGCTATTTCAAGTCGCTGATATGTGGAAAACTTCCTGATTTCGAATTGTATATGTTTGATTTTGATGAGAATCGCTTGTGTCTGTGGACGGGAATACCCTATACAGTCTGCGATCGAATATATTCATCCTGTCCGGAAAGCTTTAAGGACCGATTCCTGCCCGCAGCATCTTGTCCTTATAGGTAAGTTCATTTACCCTGACCAGTTTTCCTTGCACTCTGCCGCCTTCTTCTCCTGTCTCGTTAAAGGTAAACAGGGGATTTAGCCGGATTTCATTATCCCTGCATTCCAAAACCTCAGTAATTTCTAAAACTCTTCTGGATCGGTCCCTGAGACGGCCAAGGTGAACGATAATATCGATGGCCGAAGCTATCTGCTTTCTAACGGCCAACAGGGGAATGTCAGCCGCTAAAAGTACCAGCGATTCCAGACGGCTCAGCATATCTGCCGGAGAATTGGCATGGCCGGTGGACAAGGAGCCATCATGCCCGGTATTCATAGCTTGAAGCAAATCAGCAGCCGCTTCATCCCTGACTTCGCCGATAATTATCCTGTCCGGCCTCATGCGCAAGGCTGTCTTAATGAGATCCCGTATAGTGATTGCATTACTTCCTTCGGTATTGGCGTTTCTCACCTCCATACGGACAAGATTGGGAATATTGCGAATCTGAAGTTCGGCAGAGTCTTCAATGGTAATAATTCTTTCACGATTGGGAATAAAATCAGAAAGTGCGTTGAGAAAGGTGGTTTTACCGGAACCGGTTCCTCCGCTGATAAATATATTATAGCCCGCGATAACCAGCTTTTTTAAGAATTCAACCGCTTCCTCCGTTATGGATTCATAATTTTGCAGCTGTTTCATTGTAATCGGCCGGTCGGGGAACTTACGAATCGTAATCACGGGACCGTCGATTGCCACCGGAGGCAGGACAATATTCACCCTGGAACCGTCCGCCAGTCTGGAATCCACAATCGGATTGGATTCATTAATGATGCGATTGGCCTGCGCGACAATCTGCTGAACGACATCCTGCAGTTTTCGTTCGGATTCAAAGCATTTATTATAAGGATAAATAGCCCCAGCCTTTTCTATGAATATCTTCCGGGTGCCGTTTACCATAATCTCCGTTATATCAGGATCCTCCACCAGCTCCTGCAGCAGATCGAGCCTTCGGATTGAATTGAATATGCTCTTCTTAAGGTTCTTCTTATCCTGCACGCTAATGT
>ENA-UOOI01003050-UOOI01003050.1-fermentation-metagenome-genome-assembly--contig:-NODE-3050-length-13267-cov-16.836664_pt1 | contig 13267 bp, 12 predicted proteins | sample MGYA00245779_ERZ724027 | MGnify/ENA primary metagenome ERZ724027 (study PRJEB28704, sample SAMN03018318) | fermentation metagenome | biome: anthropogenic terrestrial biome; feature: soil... | reverse complement strand
CATGTCCGGATGCCTTCCGCGGAATACGGATCATCCCCGCATGCGCGGGGAGCAGAGTCATACCATATGTAGTGCATCAATTAAAATAGGATCATCCCCGCATGCGCGGGGAGCAGCGCGGGGGATGTATCAGTTCTGCTGCGGAAGCGGGATCATCCCCGCATGCGCGGGGAGCAGCTCTCCCCGCTGCACCGCCGCCGCGAACGGGCAGGATCATCCCCGCATGCGCGGGGAGCAGTCAAGCGCATCGGAGTAATCCTGCACATACTGCGGATCATCCCCGCATGCGCGGGGAGCAGGCTCTGTATGGGTTGTACCCTTCCGCACCCTCAGGATCATCCCCGCATGCGCGGGGAGCAGGAAAGGGAGGAACGATCAATATGGATGACATTAGGATCATCCCCGCATGCGCGGGGAGCAGTTTCGTCAAGCTTGCCCTGAAACATGTTATTAAGGATCATCCCCGCATGCGCGGGGAGCAGGTATGGTAAGCCCTGGGCGGCCCACATCACGGCGGATCATCCCCGCATGCGCGGGGAGCAGATACTTATGCAAACGGAAAAGGCTCTCGCGGAAGGATCATCCCCGCATGCGCGGGGAGCAGAAATGGCGAAAATGAGTATCCAATCAATTTTAGGGATCATCCCCGCATGCGCGGGGAGCAGATACCTTTTCAGTATGTAATTAAATCATACTGAGGATCATCCCCGCATGCGCGGGGAGCAGTCATTGTCAATGCGCAAATGCGGAATTTTACGGGGATCATCCCCGCATGCGCGGGGAGCAGCATCTCTGAAAGCCCTCGGACTCAATATCAAGGGGATCATCCCCGCATGCGCGGGGAGCAGCAGCACCATTTTGGCTCGAAGGTTGAGACTGCAGGATCATCCCCGCATGCGCGGGGAGCAGCTTCACTATTCATGCAAGAAAGAGCTGGATAAGGGATCATCCCCGCATGCGCGGGGAGCAGTGATATAAGCCGATTTCAAGCCACATTTTAATAGGATCATCCCCGCATGCGCGGGGAGCAGGGGGAATCGGATATATCGTAAAGGTCGCGGGCAGGATCATCCCCGCATGCGCGGGGAGCAGGCACCATGTATCGTCGACCGGCGTTCTGGAGTAGGATCATCCCCGCATGCGCGGGGAGCAGGCAGACGGAACGCCCCAGAAAAGAGGCTTATCGGGATCATCCCCGCATGCGCGGGGAGCAGATCAGCTCCAATACCAGATGGCCGTGCCTTTCGGGATCATCCCCGCATGCGCGGGGAGCAGGAAACCGTCGTTGCCGGCAGCAGCCCGTAACCGGGATCATCCCCGCATGCGCGGGGAGCAGGGCCGATATCGACGGGGAAACGGCAAAAGGGCAGGATCATCCCCGCATGCGCGGGGAGCAGTGGCTGTTCCAGTAGAATGGCCCATAGTTGGCAGGATCATCCCCGCATGCGCGGGGAGCAGCTTTGCCCGCCGCCGCGTCCCCGGGTGGGATTGGGATCATCCCCGCATGCGCGGGGAGCAGACTAAAAAAATCCTGATAGCAGGCGGATCCTTACTCCATGGACTGCCGAATTTCAATGAGTTTCTCATAGAGTTGTTTCGTGGACAGACAATCGTCTTCCGTACGATGTGCATTGCATGCATGGATTCCGAAATGCGACAAAAGCGTCGTCAGCTTGTAGTTCGTTACATTTTCCACTAATTGTCTGGAAAGAGCCAACGTGTCCACGCATAGGTTGGAGAATAACGGCAGTTTGCATTTTTCACAAGCTGCACGCAAAAATTTGTAATCAAAATCAGAATTATGCGAGACAACCGGCAAACTGCCTACAAAATCTAAAAATTTTGGTAACACGTCGGCAAGATCCTTGCCTTCCCGCTGTAGAATTTCATCGGAGATGCCGGTTAAAGCCCGGATGGACGGAGGAATGCCACCCTTCGTTTTTATCAGGGAATGGAATCGAGCTTCAATCTTCTGCTCGCTGACTTTGATTGCACCGATCTCGATAATTTCGTGTTCGGTCGCTGAAAGACCTGTTGTTTCTAAATCGACGACGACATATGTTTTCGGCATCGGTTTACCGCCGTGCCTTTGCCGCCGCATTCGTCTTGCAATCTGCATTCTTGCGGCGTTGCTGAATCCCATCCGGAGTTCGCTGAGCTTTTTAACGCGTGCCGGGCTGGGATGCAGCATCAACTTCAGGCCGTCGAAATCAATCGGTTCCCAGGACGTGTTATGAACGCGGAAATCCATGCGCTGCTCGTTATTTGTGCTGAATACCATCGTCGCGTTGCCGGACTTTGCACTTTCCTTTACCCGCTCCCAAATTTCGTCACGAACCCGGCTGCTTACCTGCCCGACATATACGCCGGTGTTGATCTCCTGCAACCATTTTGTCAGATCGCCACGCAGCGCGGGCGGACAGTCCGTCAATGTAATCACAATCATGTATCGTCGTCCTTCAGAATCGTTCCGTAACCATCCTTCAAAGCTTCCTGCTCCGGCTCATCCATTTCTTTGCCATAAGAGACCCCGTTCGGAATAAGGCCGTTTTTATCGTCCCAAAGATGAAGAATGCTGGTTTCCAACTCTTCCTCGGGAGATTCACTGCCTAAAAGCAGCCGCTGAATATCCTTGGCCGACTGCTCCAGAATGTGGCCGTCTGCGATTGCGTCTCTCACTTGATGCCTTACGGCGGAGCCGATGTCCTCGGGATGGAGCGCCGTGACCTGAAATGCGATGGGGATGGTGATTTCCGCCTTATAGAGGTCAGCGATGTCATATACGAAGGAACGCTCATGCCCGGTGTGTACAAAACCAAGGCCGGGGGAACAACCCAGCGCGACGATGACGCTGTGGATGACGCCGTACAGGCAGGCATGCGCGGCGGAAAGCGCTTTGTTGATCGTGTCGCTGTCATTGAAGTTTTCCGGATCATATTCACGCCCATTCCAAGGAATCCCCGTCTTAGTGGAAGCACGTCGATAAACCGAGCGGATTCTCGAGCCCTCTCTGCCGCGCAGTTGTTGCATCGTCAGCGCGGAGACATCCTCGTTGGGGAAGCGAAGCTGATACATTTGACGGGCGACGGCAACCCGTGAGCGGGTATTGGAAACCAGTTCCGCCTGGCGGATCAGCAGACGGGCGGAATGCGTCAGCGGGCGTCCGTGGGCGTAATAACGCACACCGTGCTCCCCTACCCAGACAACGCTGGCCCCCGCATCGCCGATCAGTTCCATTGCGCGATGGGAAACGTTCGTACCGGGGCCTAACAGCAACACGCTGAGCGAAGCAGCCGGGACATAGACCGTCCCGCGCGCGTCTGTCACGGTGATGGCTCCGTCCTGCCGGTTGAGCATGCAGTGTTCGAGATACAGGAACGATAGTCTGTCCCGAATGGTCGGCAGCGCCGGTAAGTCCGGTTTCTCCATCCCGGGAATGTTATGCACTGCGATCGCCTCCGGAGCGTGCGACCGTCAGCAGCCCGCATCCGTAGGCTTTTGCCCGCCCGATGCCGGATAGCAGCGCCCGCTTGAAGCGCTCGGAGTCAGAGACGGTTAAGAGTCCCTCGAAGGTCGCCGTGCGCAGGATGACCTCATGACCGCCTCCGCCGGATTTCCGGAACCGTTTCCATTCCGTATGGACGACGTCGAAGGCATCTTCTGCCAGCGTAAAGCCACATCTCTGTGCCCGCGCGAGGAGCCATTGCTTCTGCTGTGCCTGCGTCACATGGGCGAACACCTTGCCGCGCCCCGATGCACCGTCCTTTTCACGCAAACTGCTGCGCACGGGGTTGGCACGCAGGCGGAACGACCAGACTTGCCCGGGGCGGAGCCGCCCGAGCAGCGGGTCATATGCTTTGGTTTCCCAGGGCCGTTCGGAATCCGGATAGCCGAACTGCGCCGCAAGGTGTGAAAAATCCGGCTGCTGCGCGCTGAGCACCAGTAAATAGTACGTTTTTCCCAGACGATCCACACGCCAGAGCCTGCGCGCGCGCGTGCCGTCCGGGCTGGGCGGAAACCCCGCCTCCACTGCGCCGTGCAAGATCTCTGGCGACGCCAGTGCCCGCATGGTTCCTCTGCGATTCGCGTCCAGCGCGATTCGGGATAAATACATGGATCATCCCTCCTAAAGCTCTGACATGGGGTCGTGTTTGGTCGGACGTTCCGCGGCTGAGTATCGGTTGTCCGGGTTGGGAACGACGAGCGGGGGAAGCTCGCGGACGCGGCGGAATCCGAATTCCCGGTGGATCTGGCGAAAGGATACCGGCAGGTCCCGCTGAAAATAAGCGCCTTTTCCCGCATCTGCGTCCATCACAATCCGAAGGCGCACTTCGGGCGGCTCTTTTCTTCTCGCCCATTCGCTGGCCAGCCAAGGCTCTTCCCTCAGCGCCTCATACAGCGTTTTGCCCTCGCGGATTCCCAGCGAGACCCGCCCCTCCGGCGGACAGGAGCGCCGGCCCAGAAAGAGCGGGAAAGCTGGAGCGCATAGAGCGTTGTGAATCTGCTGCAGAAGCGCCTCGTTTCCCTCAAGCCCCGCGAGAAACACCGCGTCCGCCAGATAGTAGCGGCGGGTGACATATGCGGTTCTTTCGTTTCTTGCCGTATGGAAGTCGCACAGCAGCGTGCCCTCCCGGTCGATGCGCACGCCGAAGCGCAGCTCCCGCAGATCCTCCACGGGTTCGTCGCGCCGGCAGCCCAATGCCGCGGCAACAAGGCCCACGACGCCGCTTTTGGTCGGGACGCGCTCGGTGCCGCGCCGGTCGAATTTCGCGCCGATCCCCCAGGATTGAAGAGGAGCGGCCAAGCGCAGAAGCAGCGTGCTCACCGCTCATCCCCGCCGTTCTGCAGACGCCGGCCCAGTTCGTCCGCCAAAGACCTCAGCAGCTCTTGGAACGGCAGGACGTTTCCGAGTTCGGACAGCAGTTCTCCGGAAACCAGCGAAAGCTCCGGCTTTCCGGAGAAATTCCGGTAGACGCTCTGTGCATGCTCGACGAGCCGCTTCGCGGAAGCGGCCACATAGCCCTCGTCGCTCGGTGGCACCGGCCTCTCAAACGCGCCGACCAGATTGACCGGTTGGTCGGTCCGGAGCGTGACCAGAACCGCATCCGGGAGGGTGCGATTGGCAAAGGTATTCTGCTTGCCGTCCGGCATGGAACACACGAATGCGCGGACGAATGCCGTCACCGCGTCGATTGTGTCGTTCCCCAGCTGCTGTTTCAGCTGATGCACGGCGACGGTGGCGTAACGGTAGAGCGTCGAGGAATTGAATTCCACGGTCCCGATATGGCCCGCGCCTGCGTTGTCCGCCGGTGAGAGATCGTCCACGGCGGTGAAATAATCGTATTCGTTGCTGACTTTGTGCGTGGAGATGCTATGGGCGACTTGAGCGCAGGCGTCTGTGTTCAGCGAGGGATTGTCCGCCACCATCCGCCCGAACAAAGCGACGTCCACCGCAGGGGATTGTCTCAACGCGTTCTGGGCCTTTTCTTTCTCTTCTCTCGAGGGCTTCGCCGCCATCGCGGGGTTCTCCACCGCCAGCTTTGCCAGCGCCTCAGCCTGCGCGGCGCTCATGAAGAACAGCGCGTCCGTCCCCGTTTCGGCCGACTTGATCTTCAGCCCGGCTGTCTCAAGAATTTTTTGCGCCATTTCTTCGGGATTGCCGGCACCGCCCAGCTTCCGGATTTCCTCCGCCACCATGCCGACGATCCGCTTGGTACGTACGCCGAGTTCCTCGGAGGGGAACAGATCCCGGAACATCATCCGGACAGCGCGCTTCCAGCACTGAGAAGAAACCCGCGCGCGCGTCACGCCGCCGTACACGGCGGTTTTGGGGCTGCCGGTATCATCACGGTTCACGCAGCTGGGCGGCACTGTCTGCAGAATATGCACGTCCACATAAAGCCAATTGTTTTCCATTTCAATCTTCCTTTCCCATTGTCAAGCTTCGTTGTCCTGGCTTTCATCGTTCGGCATGTGGTAGAAATCCTGTCCCCATTTCAGGCGAATCCCGTCCCGCTGCTCGGGAAACTGGAATCGGTAAAGGTCCTCTGCCAGCGAGGGATAATCGAGCGGCAGATTCTCCGATTTCAGCAGTTCGACCAGCCCCCGAAGGTGCCGGGAGAATTCCTCGAAACTGTCCGAGGTGACCGCCGCGTTGAAGCGCCGCGTAACGGCGGATTCTCTGTCCTCGTCGGATTGCGCGAGGTTCCGCACGGCGGCGCCGAGGGATTCTCCGTCCCTGTTCATGCACTCTTTTTTCAGGTCCTTCCCCTGCTGGTGCAGCGCGTAGAGCGTCAGCGCCGTGTGCACCGCCCATTCGCCGGGCGACGGGATGTTCCCTTTTCCGAGCAGCGGCTCCGGCAGACCGTCGAGCGTCACGCTCCAAAGCTCGGGCATGCTGCCGGGCGCTTTGCCGATGCCGCGCCGCAATCGCGCCAGTGCCGCTCTAACTGCGGAACCATTTTTGTTTTCGGAGAGCTCTGTAATTTTACGCCTGACGAACACGCCTGCCAGTTTTGCCTTGTCGATCATTTTTTCTTCCTCCTTTCAGTGCGTCCCTGCTTGATGTGGCGTATAGAAAAAGGTTGTAAGCCTGCGGCGCGGTGTGGCGGATTTCTTCGCCGCTCTTTGTGATCTCGCTGCGCCCGATGAACGCCTGCGGCCCGCACTGCCCCACAAGTTCTTTGCCCAGGTTCCGCGTGATGCGCTTTGCCTGCGTCCACCACCGCTCGCTGACGTCATCCATCCTGTCCCGGTTCGGGTCGATTGCTTCCAGCCATCTCCGAAACGGGGCGTCCAGGCGGAAATACGCCTGTTCCCTTGCGGCGTTCCTCTGCGCATGGCCGTCCGCATCCCCCTCCGCTTTGGCGAGATTCTGCGCAAGCCATCCGATGTGTTCCACAAGTTTCTCCGAGGTGTCGACCTCGTCGATAATGCGGTTGATCCAATCTGCGCCGAGCGCGGTCAGCAAATCCGCATTGAAAGAAATGGAATCGTCGAACACATCTTCGATAACCGCTTCCATCGTTCCGTAGGAAACGCCGGCGGTTTGAAAGCGGAAAAGGGTTTGTGGAATCAGTTCTTCCGCTTTCAACAGCGCGAGCCAGCTGACAATGCCGGGACGATGACTGCCTGTACTCTGCGCGACCAAAGTGGGAAAATCTCTCCAGATTTGGCGGGAAGGGTCGTGCCGCCGAGGGACATATTCCGGCGGATCAGTCTCTTTTTTCGCCGTATTTCTCCAGACGGTCATTTGCTCCGCAAACGCGTTTTCTTTTGGAAAAAAATCCCCGCTTAGGAGGACGTACCCCACTACTGCACCATTTTCTCGCTTCAGCAGCAGGCGTCGGGATTGCAGCGTCAAGAGTTCGGAAGGGTTGTCCGGCACCGCAATTTCGTTTCGCTCGTCCGTCCTTACCGCTTCCGTCTCCCAGACCGGTTTCTCTTCGCCCCAGAGCTCGTTTCCGCCGTCTCTAAGAAAAACCAAGTTCAGCATCAGCGTTTCAAACAGGCTGTCTCCGACAGCGGCGATCAGCCCCAATTTTCCCAGCCACCCAACCCCAAGGCTGGGTGAATTTTTTTGTCGCTTCCCCTTTGCTTCCAGTTTTCCGAAAGTTTCGGAAAAAGCGTTGACATAGAGAAGCCAGCGGGCGGCTTCCGAATAACGCAGCACATTTTTTCCGCTTCCTGCTCGCTGCGGGAACAAACGGGTTTTATGATCACTCTCTGCCAGTTCTCCATTCAATTTTGACGCCTCGAAAGGACCAAATTTATCCTCTCTGTCAAGCAGCCCCGGCACCTGATAAAACGGCCGCTCGGGGTGGAAGAGCCAGAAGCGGTCCCTGTAGCGGTTCAAGTATTTTTCGAGGATGCCCATCGGGAAACGGCCCAGATCCCAAAGCGCTTTCCAGCGCTTCAGGGCGTCGGCGGGCGTCGGCGGCGGATCGGCCCCGGCGCACAAGGGGACGAAATTCCCCTCGGGGTCGTATCTTCCGAACACCGCGTGCAGGATCGCCAGCAGCAGCCGCAGCACCGCGATGTCCTGTGCCGGCAGTTCCCCGGCAAGCCCTTTCCACTCCGGCGCACGCCGAAACGCTTCGAGCAGCGAAACCTCTTCCGTTTCGCCGTCCGGTCTCATCACGAGGATCCAGGGCTCATCCAGCAGGTTAAATTCTTTTTCAGGCATTTGCGTTGACCTCCCTCTCATAAAACAATCCGTCGTCTCGATTGTAGGTCAGACGATAGCCGCCAAGAGGCATCGAAAATTTTTCGTCGAGGATCAGGAAAAGTTCCCCTTTGAGCCACGGCGATCGCTGCCAAATGGGAAATTGCTCCCTGCAGACGGCCTCAAGCTCCCGAACGGTTTTCTCAATGGCCCACGGGGCGCAGAGAACGCCGGGCAGACGGACGCTGCAGCGCGCGAGCGTCATCGCGCTTTTTTCATCTGGAATTTCATTTTGAGAAATTTCGCGCCCTTCCTCGATCCACGGAAGGAAATGCAGCCGGCCGTCCCGCTTTTTCTGGACCACCAGGACCTCGATGGATTCGTCGGTGTCGCGCACGGTGGCTTCGCCGGCCTGGTCCGAGGAAGAGACGACCGTATCCAGCCAACCTGCGATGTTTTGCTCGGGACCCGGCCACGGGGGACCGAGGCGGAAGGAGTCCGCACGGCTTTCCTGGTCTGCAATCCGCTTTTCCTGCTCCTGCTTCGCTTGCCGGGACTCAGCCGAATCCGGCAGAAGTGCGGATTCGCCGTAAACATCCTGGACCAGCTCCGGGATATCCCGCGGCAGGATCAACCGCTGCGGCAGGCACGCGCGCGTGCGCAGAAGCAGGTACCTGCCGTAGATTTTCTCCGTATCCGGCTCAAAGCCGCTGCCGTCGAGGCCGGTGATCAGGCAGAGGGCGGTCTGGAGCTTTTCAGGCCGGTCCCTTCTGTGCCGGTGCAGGCGGCCGATGCGCTGCAGCAGCAGATCCATCGGGCAGATGTCAGTGATGAGGAGGTCAAGGTCGATGTCGAGCGACTGCTCGAGCACCTGCGTGCCCACCACGATACGTTTTTCGGGCCTTCGCGTATCCCTGCCCGGTTTGCCCAATTCCCGCAGCAGGCCTTTTTCCATTGTGGCGCGGTCCGGTGCGAGGAAACGCGAGTGAAAAAGCTCCACCGTCTCTTTGCCGAAGCGCTTTCGCAACGTCCGAGCCACATCCTGCGCCTTCCGGACCGTATTGACAATCACTCCGGCGCAGCCGCCGCCGGAGAGCAGATCTTCGAGCCTGTCCGCCAGCGCGCCCCCGGCAAGAAATTCCAATCGTATCTCCTCGGGAGGACCGTCCGACTGGACGGCCCTCTGCCGGACCTCGCGGCCGTCCGAGAAGGTAATCAGCGGATAGCTGCGGCACACGGTCCACTCCGGCGGCCGAACGGGCTTGTGCGGAGCCGCGCCCAGTGGGTCGAAAAGGGGTTTCGGTGTGAACTTTTTGTTCAGATACGCTTCCATCACCGCCTGCCGCCTTCTGGCGGGCAGTGTTGCCGAAAGCACAACGACCGGGACGCGGTACGCGCCGAGCCAGGCCAGTGCCCGGCAGAGGTACCGGTTCATATACGCGTCGTACGCGTGGCACTCGTCGATGATGACGACTTTGTTTGCCAGCCCCAGGTGGCGCAGCATCAGATGCTTTTGTTTCAGCGCCGCAAACAGGAGCTGGTCGATGGTCCCTACGACGAAATCGTCGAGCATGGATTTTTTCCGTCCCTCGAACCAGGTATGTACGAAAAGACCGTCGTCTTCATCCTCACCCACATGGATACCGTGCGCGAGATCCTGATATTCATCGTTGAATTCCGCCTTGCCGTGCGCGAGATGGATAGAATGCGCTTCCTCCGTTTCCAGCCTGCCGATCCACCTGCACAGGCGCGGGAACATGCCGTTGGAGGTCGCCTGCGTAGGAAGGGCGAAAAAAACGCCTTTCCGCTTTGTCCGATCCGCGAGGATTTCGGCGGCAACCAGTGCGGCCTCCGTTTTTCCGGAACCCATCGGAGCTTCCAAAACAAGGATGCCGGGCGTGCGGACGCCGGCGAGCGTCTGCGCCACCGCAGACTGCATGGAGTTCGGCTCAACATCAAAACGTTCGTGATAGAGATCATCGTGCATCCACGTATTTCCAGAATTCCAGGGGGGAGGCAGGCTCAACCGTTTCCATGCGGAGTCTATGCGCGCCTTCACATTCGTTTCCGGCGCATCCTCCAGCCGTATATAAGGGAAATATTCCTCGCTGCTGGCAATCCAGTCGGCCATGATCAAAAGGCCGCTCAGCAGCACCTGCGCCGCCATATTGGGCGCGGGAAGATCCAAAACCGAAGAAAATCCCGATAATTCAAGTGCAAAATCGATTAGCTCCTGCTGAACGGCAGCCCAGACTTCCCTGCCTTCTTTTCCCAAATGGTAGTTTTCCGCATACGAACCGATGCCGCAGTGAATGAGCGTCTCATTGCCTGGCGGCCTGCCGTGGTGAGCGCCGAGAATGACGGCGACGTTTCTGTCGCAGCCGGCAGCTTCCAGCAACACCTGGGTCGCCAAAGCGTGCGGTGTCCTGTCCGCATGCGGAAACGACGAGTGGGGCCGCAGGGGAAGCCCCGACGCCAGAAGAAGTTCTTCGATCCGCTCATCCAGATCGCCGCACATGGATTTCTTCGCCTGAAACACCGGCGTCGCCTTGCCGATGTCATGTGCTGCCGCCAAGAATATCACCAACTGCTCGGCACAGTCGCTTTTCCCGATTCCGGCGGTGATTGCCTGTCGGACACCGTCGGAAAGCCAGCAATTCCACAACTTTTGCGCCACCGCGGCGGTATCCGTCAAATGTGACGTAAGCGGCAGCCAGGATAAACTGCCGTCGTCCGATTTCTTTGCCCAAAGACTTCGCGCTTGTTTAGAAAGCGTCATCATAAGCGTCCATTCGCTCTGGAAAGTTCTTCAATACATTTTATTGGATAAAAAATCAATCAAATTATAGTACTATTTGGAAAATCTGTAAACAAGCATTATCCACATAAATGAAATCTGTCGTTATGGCAGATTTTTTACCTATGCGCTTGCGGCAGGTTCTGAAAAAGGCCGCTGCAAAATGAATTTGCGGCGGGGAATTGCGGAAAGCGATCCCTGACGCGTCAGGAAAAACGCCTTCAAGCGGCTTTCAAAACCCCTGAAGTGACCCCAAAAAGTTAGACAATATTTTAGTCAAGCAGCCGAAAGGGCTTGTTTCCTGTGTAAAGCGGGCGGCAGGCCCTTCGGCTTTGCCTTGATGCGGCGTATTATTATAGCCTGCGCCGTCCGTCGAAAGAAATCGGTCCGGTTCAACGGAACCCGTCTAAAACCAGCCGGCATAACCGCTCTACCGGCTGGTTTGCGTCCAGCTCCAGCGTTTTGCAGCTTGCTTCCCTTAAAAAGCGCCGGTGAAGGGCAAGCGAACAGACGGCGTTCTCATCCGCCGTAAGGTAGGTTTTGCACCAATCCAAAAATTCACGGGTGACCTGCTCATGATCTCCCCCGGGGAGCATCCTTGCGCCGAAATTTGCAAATTCCCTGTCGTACAGCCGCCGCATGCGGATGTCTTCATCGAGCAGCAGCAGGACCAAAAGATCCCGGTCCCGGAATCCCTGCGGATTCCAGGTGTGCACGGAGCCGGAAGCGACGTAGCTTTCGTGGCGGTCCATGTCGTTCCGAAACATTCTCAATCGTTCCTCGACCGGACGGTTTTCAGTGAAGTCGGCGTCTTTCCATAAATACCGGTCGGTGTCGATCCAATGGATCCCGGCCGTTTCGCCGATATATCTGCACAGCGTGCTTTTTCCGACGCCCGAGGCTCCGATCACTTGGATTTTCATAGTTTCCCCTGCTGTCTTCTAAGCAAACGACCGGAAGCGGGGCCGCAAGGCTCCGCTTCCGGTTTTGGGGCCGGCGGCGGGGCGCAAGGCTTATTGTTCTGAGAAGTGCAGGGAACAGGGACAGCGGAAGAAAGACGCAAAACGGGCAAAAAAGTACAGGCAGAACAAGGATAAGAAAATCACGGATTAGCACTTAAAAAAGCCTGTATTTATGCGGGTTTGAGAACACAAAAAACGGAGGGTAAGGGTTTGGATACCTTATCCTCCGTTTTTGGCTTCTATCCCGTGACGGGCCGGGCCAACTTGGCCCGAGGTTGAATTTTGCTCAAAACACAACTTATCCTAAAAGCCGATGATTTCGTAAGCAGGATATTCCTTCTCAAACACATACCCCAGTTTTTCAGCCAACGCAAGGGATTCTTTGTTATAGGCGTCCCAACTTGGATACAAATTCCTTTCCAGGCATTCCAATATCAGCTTCGCGCCGCAAGCCAAAGCCAAACCCTTGCGGCGCTCATCTTCTCTGGTGTCAATTTCCACTTCAATTCCGCCGTTATAAAAAGCATAAGAAGATGCCCCGGAAACAAGCGCCCCATTTTTCAAAACAGCAGTACCCAAGCCGTTTATCCGATAGTCCTCATAACAGGAATAGTTCCCGCATAAATCTTTTGACCAAGGCAACGCTCGAGATTGCTCATACAAATCCTTATCAATCATTTTTAACTCATATTTTTCAGACAGTTGAGATACTAAAGCTTGCAGCGTATGCGTGTTAAACGTATTCTTCTCTTTCTTTGTAGCATAGCGCATACGGCGAAAGGCTTTTTCCTGAAACACAAGCTCGACCGCTTCTTCCCATTGCTTGTTCTGAGGCACCATAATAATAAAATCAGAATGATGATTGGCGGGTTTGTTACGTATTATCTCATGATTCACAAGGCCGGCAAGGCAACAAAAATCCCCAAGAATGATTTCTGCGGATTGGGGATTTTCCAAGTTATCGGCATAAGCCTCACCCATACAGTTCTGCAAACAAGACCAAATAAAGGTTTCCTGCCATCCGTCAAACAATGGTGCAATTGTTTCTTTATCTCTAACATTATAAACAGCCATATAAAAACCCCTCACAAAACGACATCAGCAAAATCAGCTTGCTGTTATTATACGTTAATATGTTTAAGAGGGCAAGCAAGCTGCTTGCCCTCTTGGCTTTATTCCAGATATAACACAAATCCGAACCCTTCGCCAACAGGAACAACCTGTCGTGAGTGGTTCGGATTATATGTGTTTGGTGCCGGTGGTGGGACTCGAAGGTAGTGCAATTTTTCCCCGCGTTCCGCGAGTCCCTCCGTTTTTCCGGCCGCACCGAAAGGGCGGAGTTTT
>ENA-UOOI01003049-UOOI01003049.1-fermentation-metagenome-genome-assembly--contig:-NODE-3049-length-13271-cov-15.774743_pt1 | contig 13271 bp, 10 predicted proteins | sample MGYA00245779_ERZ724027 | MGnify/ENA primary metagenome ERZ724027 (study PRJEB28704, sample SAMN03018318) | fermentation metagenome | biome: anthropogenic terrestrial biome; feature: soil... | reverse complement strand
TACTTCGATATCTAAGGCGACTTATCCTGCTGGTTTTGCAGCTTTTTGGGGTTTTCGCAGTGGAATCAATACTTTACCTTTTGTTTCAAAATTACTCAAGCAAGAATGACTAATTTTTACTAATATTCGCCATAACACTGTAGGGCACAAAGCGATTCACTTATTTCCATATTTTCCCGTAAACATCAGCCATCATGATCGCATCCTTCACCTTCTGCACGCTGATGGGAGTGGGTTCATGGTATATATTCGCACCTGTTTGACAGGTAGCCTCGGCAACAGCCGTCACTTGATCCTGGCTTGCATTCTGCAGCCCAATATCAGCCAGGCAAAGGGGTAAGCCAACTGATTTACAGAAAGTATATACCTGTTCGATCATAGCCCTGGGTTTATCTGTCAAAAACATTGAGACCAGCACGCCAAAGGCTACTTGTTCACCATGGAGATAGGAATGAGTAGCTTCCAGTACTGTAAAACCATTATATACTGCATGTGCCGAAGCCAGTCCGCCGCTTTCAAAACCCAGACCACTGAGCAGAATGTTGGCTTCAACCACATGTTCAAAACCAGGGGTAAGTACTTTCGCTTCACAAGCCTTTTTAGCCAGTGCACCGAATTCCATCAGGATATCAAAACATAGTTTGGATAAGCTATAGGCAGCCAGCGAACCCATTCCGCCCACCACGTTCTTCTCATATTTCGCTTTCACAGACTCCGCCTCAAACCAGGTAGCCAGAGCATCTCCCATACCAGCCACCAATAATCTTACTGGCGCGTTTACAATCACGCGTGTATCCACCAGCACAATATCAGGGCTTTTGGGCGGATGTATCACGCGATTAAAACTGCCATCATTATTGTAGACCACTGAACCTGAACTGCAGGGAGCATCGGAAGATGCCGCGGTGGGTACAATGATTACCGGTATTTTCACCTTGTCAGCCACTGCTTTGGCAGTATCCAGGGTCTTGCCTCCACCGATTCCCACCACCAGACCACAGTTCCAATCACCGATTCTTTTGGCAATCCGATTAATTTCATCATCACAACATTCCCCTCGGAATGTCTCCACCGCAATGTCTGCATATTTTTTGATATCGGCTTCGACGCCGAATAAGTTCTGTTCAACTACAAATGGATCGCATAAAAGCAAACCCTTATCGGCATACTGGGCAATTTGTTCCCCTAAAGTCTTAAGTGCATTATCTCCCTGAATATAGCGGCCAGGAAATGCAGTAATATTTAGCATAATAAAGAACTCCCTTAACTTAAATAGACTCTATCCTGAATGATCCTGGAGCAGAGTTTTACTTGCTTCTGCTCCAGGATGCCGAGTTTTCTAAAAATCTCTTATTTATGAAATGCTATTTTGCGGCTTCCTCTTGAACTTTCTTCATAACATCCTGACCAAATTGTTTGGCATAACTTGGATCAGTATACATTTTAGCAGCAATTGCTTTCATTTCTGAAGTTAGTTCCGGAGTAGCATCAATAACTTGAACACCTTCATCAGACAATTGTTTGTAGAATTTATCCTGATCTTTACGGTTTTGTTTTACCTGCATATCCGCAGCTTTAGTTGCAGCTGTCTGAACAATTTTTTGCTGTTCCGGAGTCAATTTATCCCAAGTTTTTTGACTGATACAAATATCCATGCCGCTGTAAATATGCATTAACTTAGTGGCATATTTCTGGAACTGGCCAAAACCATTGGTAGCAGTAATGCATGCGCCGTTATCCTGACCATCAATGGTTCCCTGCTGCAGAGCGGTAGCAACTTCGGTAATTGCCATAGGAGTAGGAAGAACGCCACATCTCTTGTACAGATCCATGTACAGGGGGTTTTCAGGAACACGCAGTTTCAGGTTTTTCAAATCTGAAACTTTGGTAATAGGACGTACGGAGTTGGTCATGCCGCGATACTCATTTTCGCCAATGGCCAGAACAATAATGCCTTTTGCCTTAGCTTTTTCTTTTACAATATCTCCAACCCAGCCATTACGATAAACAGAATCTACAGCACTATAATCTTTAAAAAGATAAGGCATATTGGTAAATCCTAATTCAGGGATAACACCTGACAGACCAATATCGGAGGTCCAAGTCATTTCCAGGGTGCCACGGATGCAGTCCTGAACAGTCTGCACGTCGCCGCCATGTACGCCACCAAATTCAACGATAGGTGTTACTGCTCCGTTAGTTTTTTCAGTAACTTCCTTGGCAAACGCTTTAGCAGCAGGTGTGTAAGAATGGTTATCAGGTACGGTTGCAGCCATGTGGATTACGATAGGAGCTGTCGGTTTCGTTGCGGAAGTCTTAGCTGTACCGGATCCACCTCCGCAACCTGCCACTGTCGATAACATGAAGGCCGTTGATAGAGCCAATGCAAGTAACTTTTTATTGTTTCCTCTCACTTTCCGGTTCCTCCTTCTTTTTGCTATTAACAATTTCACCAAACCCAAATTGCTATATTCCTCCCCTCCTTTGTAATGATTCAATAATTCCCACTATTTAGATTGTAAACATCTATGTCGTATCTTGTAAATGCTGTTGACTATTGGTCACAATTTGTTGATTTGTTGAAACAGTCTCTACAAGGATTCTACTAATGCGTTTGGGCAATTCTTCGGCCAGTCCTTATATATAGGCTTGTACAAGCAATAGCGCCGATCATCCCTATGATCACCAGAAAGAATAATCCCGCGTCATAACTATGCGTTTGCTGTATTAACAAACCAATGATAAGTGGTGAACTAGCAGAGATCATATTACAAATACCATTCATGAGGCCAGATCCTGTCCCGATTAATTCCGAGGGAAGTAATTTCTGGAGCATGGCCCATACCGGAGCATAGTAAAATTCATTGAAAGCCAAAGCTACTGCAATAAATGCAACCGCAGCAGAATTTGAGGGTATAAATATGGCTATTAATATGCAAAGTGCTGCTCCTACCAAGGAAATCGCGCCCAATTTTGCACGATTTGAGGACTTGTCTGAAATATAGCCGCCTAGTAATATGCCAACGCCGGCGAATATGTAGGGTATGGCTGCTACCCACCCGATGCTATACACTGAGTACCCTCTGGCCATCACCAAATATTGCGGACTCCAGGTTACCAGTCCCCACCAAATGCACAAATAGGCAGTATAAGTGATACACATCATCCAAAAGGTGCCGGAAGCTAAGATCTTTTTTATTCCCTGCAGATGAAAATCAGGAACCTGCTGTTGATTGGCATCCTTGTTTGCAGTTCGAATAAAGTCTTTCTCCTGTTGAGAAACCCATCGATTATTCTCAGATTCATCAGTAATCAAGCCGGTAAGGGGAAATAGTACAGCAATAAGTCCTGCAACCGCGGGTTCAAGAAATACGGATTGCCAATCCCATTGACTGATTAAAAATGCAAAAAAAGGCACCGCAATAATGGGTCCAATACATCCGCCGAAACCACAAATACCGTTAGCTAAACCACGTTCGCCTGGTGGAAACCATCTTTGCACCATGGAGCTTTGAGTGGGAAAGTAAATTCCCTGAGCAACGCCCAGCATCACTCGAACCAATAAAATGGTAATAAATGTGCCTGCAACTCCGCCAATGAACATTGCGGCTGATGCCAGGACCAATCCCAGGATCATGGTTTTCCGAGGGCCGATAAAATCACTAATAGGGGCTCCCAGGAGATTACTAATGGAGTATGAAATTAGGAATAAGGTCATTAGGAGCCCCTGTTTGCCACTCTCCTCAGCAATGCCCATTTGATTCAAAAATTGGTCATCAACCATAAGAATGCTGACATTCAGTCTTTGAAAATAGATTACAACCCATATTATTAAGATCATCAGGACGATAAAATATCGATACTGCCCCGTAGGTCGGTCTGAATTATACAAAGTGCTTTCTTTCTTAACTATTTAATTATTTATCCAAAGCGGATGATTTAAATAGATTATTTGCTAATTTGTGATTCCGTCCTTAACATACCAATTGGGCAATAATGGTTGGTTTCACTTGTACGTTTTGCTGTCCACCATCCTTTTCTATCAATCGATGTAAATACCGGTACCTGCTGTTTCCTCTGCAATTATTGATTTAGATTTTATTTTAATCCATGATGCCATCCTTCAGCATACTGATTTGGCGGTAATTGTTCATTTCACTGAGTGATTTTTTTCTGCCGCTGGCAACATCAACAATCATGTGCAATAGTTCTTCCACAGCCTCCTCCATATCCTTCCCTTCCATGAGGACGCCGGCATTATAGTCTATCCAGTTCTTCTTCAAATTGGATATTATGCTATTTGAACCCAAACGTATCAGTGGGCAGGAATACCCAGCCGGTGTGCCTCTGCCGGTGGTAAAAATGGTCAGTACACACCCCGCTGCCTCCTGATTGGTGATGCCTACCAAATCATTACCTGGCCCGCTAATCAGATTAAAGCCTCTGGTCTTTATCCGCTCACCATATTTCAGTACATCAGTAACGATGGCGTCCCCCCCTTTTTGGATGCACCCTAGAGATTTATCTTCCAACGTAGTTAATCCCCCGGCAATATTACCCTGGGTAGGATTGCTATAGATTACCTCGTCATATTTCTTATAATATCTTTTATAATCGTTAATTATTTCTACGATTTTGTTAAAAACTTCTTTATTCGCGGCCCGATTCATCAGTATGTGTTCCGCTCCGAACATCTCAGGGACCTCGGTCATAACCACGGTTCCCCCCATATGGACCAGCCGGTCAGTTACACGTCCCAGCAAAGCATTGGCGGTTATACCAGAGAAGGCGTCTGAACCTCCGCAATTAACAGCTACTGCCAACTCAGATAGAGGCAAGGTTTCTCTTTTAAAGGTCTTTACATAAGCCATTAATTCGTCGATATATTGCATTCCTACTTCAATTTCATCCGGTACTTCGGCACAATTAATGATTTTTACCCGTTGGGGATCATATTCACCTAGAACGGGCAAAAATACATCCAGGCTGTTTACCTCACACCCATTGCTTAAAATGAGCACAGCCCCTGCATTAGGGTGTTTGACCAGATTCGCAAGGATCTTCTGAGTGTTTAACAAATCCTCTCCTACTTGACTGCATCCATAGGGATGCACCAGTGCATAAGCTCCATCGAAGTTTTCAGATTGGGGATATTTCTCGTTTACCAGACGAGACAGTTGTTGGGAAGGTCCATTGGCGCAAAAGACAGTGGGGATAATCCATAGTTCATTGCGAATACCTACATTGCCGTCCGCTCTGCGATATCCCTCAAAGGAAGGAATTTCACCTGTGTAGGGTTCATCCTTTTGATCCACTGGATTGTAAGTATATTCAATCACATCAGTCAAATTCGTAAACACATTGTGAACATGAACCCATTCCCCTCTTTTAATAGGTTTGGTAGCATGACCGATGGGATTTCCATAGCGAATAACGTTTTCATCTTCATCGATATCCTTTAGAGCAATTTTATGTCCCCTAGGAATATCATTCAGCAAAATTATGGAAGGTTGAATCTCATCAATCAGATCTCCTTTCTTTAAATCGTGTGTAGATACCACGACGGTATCAGTTGGATGAATTTTGATTACTTTATTCATTTCTATATCCTCCTTATTAATTGAAGGTTGATCCTGCTATGATTAATGTACTGAGGATTCACAACATGGAGTGGCATTTCTCCTGACAAGGCTCTTGCGATCTCCTGACCTGCTTTGACCTGAAGAGCTTGCTGAGCTTCTTCTGTATACCATGCAGCATGTGGGGTGATGATGATATTTTCCAGATTCAAGAGTCTGCTATCCGATGAAAGCGGCTCTGTTTTACACACATCAATGCCAGCGCCGCCGATAATACCCTTTTCCAGTGCTTCAGCCAAATCATTTTCCTCCACCAAGGCCCCTCTGGCAGTGTTAATGAAAATAGCATGCTTTTTCATTTTGGCAAAGACATCTCGGTTAAACAGGTGATAATTTGAGGCATTTGCCGGACAATGGACAGAGATATAATCAGCATTTTGAATCAGGTCATCAAAGGTGCTCATCCTAACCCCATGCTGCAGAGCGATCTCCTCAGGAAGAAATGGATCATAGACCTGCACATCCATACCGAATGCTTGTGCCCTGGCAGCAACCAACCGAGCAATATTGCCAAATGCAATCAAGCCCAATTTCTTTCCATTAATGCGGTATAAGGGTTGTGCAATTCTATAATTCCACGTACCTTGCTTAACCGACTTATCAAATTGCAAAAGCTTACGTGAAGAGGCTAATAACAATGCCATGGTATGATCCGCAACTTCATTCAGGCCATAATCAGGAACATTCACAACCGCTATCCCATAATCTGTAGCAGATTCAATATCAATATTATCAACACCAACACCATAACGGACGATGACTTGGCATCTTCCCAAGTTCTCCATGACCTTTCGGCTAATAGAAGCATATTGAACCAGCAGCGCATCGGCATCTTTGCCGTTTTCGATGAGTTCTTCTTCCGAATTACACTGACAGGCAACGAGCCCGGCACCAACGGCCTCCACTTGTTCTCGTTCCCATTTAAGGGTCTCATACTCGTAATCTGTAACCACTACTTTTAATTTATGTCCCATAGCTAATCTCCTTATTTAGGAATGACTTCATTGGCCTAATCTCTTTAATATATCAAGTTTGATTATAATTCACGTGCAATTTTTCCGTGGTGAATAATAAGCAACTTTCAGAAGCAAGTTTACATATATTCCTCGCTCTTTGAATGTTGTAAACCCTTATCTCAAGGCGTTCCAGGATTTGCAGATTTTATCTCTTAGTCAGCAGTTGGCTTGTTTTTTATAGTACCAAAAACAATTTATTACACCTGTTGCATATCTTTGGATTGATCAGCTGCGGGGCCAGAAAAAACTGGTTTAATCAGTGCGGAAAGCCATGGCTTAATTGTGCCCTTTCTTTCCATCGGCTTAAGCTATTTGCTGGCCATTGTCATAAGCAACCTGATGAAGGTCAAAAGAGGACGCAAAGGAGTGTTTCGTTCCATCTTCCTTAATTCCAATACAATTTATCGGTCTGGCAGTTAATATTGCAATCTTCGGGGAAAAAAGCATTCCTTATGCACTTTTATACTATATAGCCAATACCATATTCTTTTGGATCTTCGGCATCTACGAAATTCAAAAAGATGTTGCCCCTAGCCAGATACGATTTAGCCGGGAAAATCTGCAGCGAATAATATCGCCACCGTTAAAAGGTTTTATTATCGGAGTAATATTTATAATACTGGGTATTCATACTCCAGGTTTTATACTGGATACTTGCCGGTATATAGGCCAAATCGCTATACTGCTGGGGCTGTTTTTTATTGGTATAATTTTATACTCGGTTAAATTAAAAGATTTAAGAATCGATAGAAATTTAGTGGTATTGACCCTGGCAAGGTTTCTTATATGCCCGCTGATAGTAATATTTCTGGAGCATATCTTCATATTGCCGGATATAATGGCTAAAGTGTGCAACCGCAATAACTTCTTTGGTTGGCATCTTTTCTGGCATTAATCGGGGTCCCGATTATGTTTTCGACCATTTGGGGGTCAATGCAGGCAGCCGGAGGTATCCCCCATTGGGTAAGGTCAACAGGTTCTGAACAAGCGAACAGCGGAAGGCTATACGCATTGGCAATCCCGGCCAACTCTCCGGCCAGCTTTATCATGTCGCCGGTACCGATCTCCAAGTCTATAATGCCTTGGGCATTGTGTTTTACTTTGGCGCAAAGGTCAACAAAGCTGAAAATATACTTATATGCATAGTTGCCAATTATATGGCACATTTTTTCAAAGCATTCGGCATGATATTGAATGGAGAAATTGCGATTCAAAATAATAGGATCATATGACATATATCTTTTATGACTATAAGAATTAAAAGAATAAGTCCTTTTATGTGAACGGGAAAAGGGGTAAAAGGGACCGGCAAGATTACAAAATATAATCTGAGCGAGGAAGAAAGGGTTAATTTAAGTGACTATTTCAACCGTATTATCGAAACATTTATAACGGAGCTTGGTGAGAAACCACCCGAACCCGTCTTCTTCTTAAGATTGGCAATGGATGATGTGCTTGGTATTACCAATCTACACTAGGGATCACCCATTAGACTGTACCCGTACCGTAAGCATAAAAAAACCGTCTTTAGGTTCTTTTATGCCTAAAAACGGTTTACTCTTGTAGATTCTATCCTTTTTACTCTATCGTAAATTCCCAACAGCAATGCCATTCAGGCGGGACTTCGTCCGGGGGGCAGCCTATGCATCTGGTCTTGATGCGGGGATCGACTGTTTTAGCGAAGTTGCCGTATTCAACTACGCCCACCGGTTTACATTGGAAAAATTCCAGACCTTTTTTCTGTCGGGCCGCCTGCACCCGGCATGCGTTCATAGAGAAAATCAGGGTTTTATCATCGACCCTTTTTATTTCCTGTTCGTTCAGGAAGGAATACAGTCTGTACTTAAGGCATTGTTCAAGGGCTTCCAGCCCACCGCCGGGTTCGATATCTAATAATTCCATTATTCGTTTTGCTTCAAGCACGGTCATCTTTTCCCAGGCCTCTATATCACATTTTATAGCATTATCAATTCCAAAATTGCGTTCAACGGCTTGAAACCACAGTCCATCATGGGCCAACCAGCGTTTGGAAAAATCCAGTGCAAGCTTTTCCCACATTTCGGGAGCTACATAATCATAACTCATAATTCTCACCTCCATTTTTAAATATTGTAAGAAATTTTTAGCAGGAATACAATCAGCAAAGGTTTTAACTTTTATAGAGTATTCCTTCCGGTTCGACTCTATTGTAAAACAGACCAATTCGAAGCCGGTGTGGTTTATCTTCTACAATTTTTCATAGTAATGGAAGCGTCTTTTTTGGCTTCACCAAACCCATGGTATTAAACGATAAGAGATTTTTGCACAGTAATCCTGGTAGCCGGGAAGGTTCTCTAATAGCAATTCTTCTTCGTTTTTTATCCTGATGACCGTCCAGGGTATGAAAAGAAGAGTAGGTATTACCGCACAATAGGAACCCAAAGCCAAGGGAGCAAATAAAATCATTAACAACATTCCCGTGTACATGGGATGGCGTATTAAGGCGTAGGGGCCGGTTGCTATAACCGGCTGCTCCTCCTCAACCGTTATATTACTGGAAGCGTAGCTGTTTTCCCTAAAAACTATGATGATAAAAACATAGCCCAGGAAAGCTATAGGATTAGCTGCCATATCTTTCCGCCTGGTTTGGAGTTTACAAATAAACCTGCCCTGGCAGCCAGAGAAAACTTCTTTAAATTCCACTAACATAATTGACAATTAATAGTAAACTGCCTATAATAAATTATACATTGTGCATATTTATACATTGTGTAGCTTTGTTTCCTAAAGCACAGTATTTTAGGAGAAATTTCAGGAGGTGCAAATTGTGGAAATAGACAGTATATCCGGTGAAGGACGGATGGAGAGAAAAAAGCGGGAGTTGCGGCAGAAGATAATTAACGTTGCTATGAAACTGTTTGAGCAGCAAGGCTTTTCTAATACTACCATGGAGCAGATCGCGGAAGCAGCCGATGTAGCTCGGAAAACGCTGTACAACTATTTTCCGGAGAAAGAGGCTATCGCTAATGAATATGTTAAAGACATTTCTAACGACTTGGCGCAGGAAGCATTGGCAAAACTTCAAAGCCTACCTGATACCCGTTCCCGTTTACTTAGCGCTTTAAGCAATGCTTACGGGTGGGTGGAGATCAACGCAGAGCTTACGGGAATTGTTCTCGCCTATCGCTTTAAAACCTCGTATTATTCTTCTGATAAATGTCGGAATTCAGAAAATGAACTTCAAGAACGAGGTACCCAGAGGATTATAGCTGAGATAATCCGGCAGGGGCAACAGGCTGGAGAAATAAGGACCGATGTCCAGTTGAAGCTGCTGGTTCGTTATATTGATCTGCTGCGTGGTACTATAGTCTGGGAATGGCTGCAAGATACTTCCAACTTTGACCTTCGTGAGGAAATCAGCCAAATGGTAGATATAGTTCTGGATGGCATAAGCAGTAGTGAAAATACGGTAAATAGCCAAAGTGCATCAGACTTGAATGAGGGGAGTGGTCACTATGAAGGAGCGGGGCGGGACTTTGTTTATACCTTGGGATCAGGCTTTTGATTTAGGACCTGCTCAAGCAGGTGGGAAGGGTTGGAACCTGGCGCGCCTGGACAAATTTGGCTTTAGAATTCCACCTGGCGGTATACTATCCACCGATGCCTATATTGAGTTCGTCAACTACAACGGTTTACACGATGATATGGCAGATATATCAAATAGAATAACTGCCACAAACCTCAGCGATTACACTAATGAATTGTCTGAGCTAGAGGGAAAAATCAAATCAGGCCTAATACCCCAGGCCATTACAGATGAAATATCTATTGCACTGCAAGACCTGGGGCTGGTTGATAAGGCGATTGCGGTGAGATCTTCAGCTTCGGCAGAAGATTCGGCTGTTGCATCTTTTGCCGGCATTCATGAGTCTTTTCTGAATGTTCGTGGCCTGGAAAATATACTTTCAGCTATTAAGGGCTGCTATGCCAGTTTGTGGTCACCACGAGCCGTAGCCTATCGGCGCAAGATGAAACTGGATGATAATCAAGTACTTGCAGCTGTCGTATTGCTGGAAATGGTGGAAGCAGAGGCGGCCGGGGTAGGCTTTACCTGTGATCCTCAGACCGGGCGCCGGGACCTTTTGGTTATCAACGCCAACTTCGGTCTGGGAGAATCGGTGGTAAATGGCGCAGTGGAACCTGACACCTATTATCTGGATAATCAACCCTGGAGTGCGGTACCCATTCTACTCAGGTGTAATACCGGATGCAAACAAGGCTTCACCCGGTCTGCAGAAGATGGAGGTACTCAATTTGTATTTAGTGATGAACTGTCATCCCGGCCGGTGTTGAGCAAGGAGGAAATTGAGAAGCTGGGCCTGCTGCTGATGCGGGTTTTTGAATCTCTGGGGGAATGCGAAGAGCAGCAGGATGTGGAATGGGCCTATAATGGCAGGGACTTCTTTTTATTGCAGGCCCGTCCCGTGACCGCCTTACCGGAATATACATTTACGGCACTGAAAAACCAGCCGGCCATATGGTCAAACGGCAATTACCGGGATGCGCTGCCCATGGTCATTTCCCCTTTGCAGCGCCGTCTGCTGAAAGCCTTGATTGATACTATTCAGTACGCCCAGTTCCCCGCGAACGGCTATCAGATTCCGGAGGGGTTTGAGTTTTCGCGTTTTTTTAAGGGAAGGTTATACTGCAATATATCCACTCTTCAGTGGGCTTACTACGATGGTCTTGGTTCCTTGCCCTATGGTTTTAATGACTTCTGGGGAGGACACCAGCCCCAGATCGAAATAGATGACCCTGATCCTTATGCGGGCGAGATCGGCCAGGAAAGACAGAAACGTTCAATGGGTATGATGAATCTCGTTAGGGAAGCGGCCGGTGATGCGCCCTGTATTTTCGATGAAGTTTCTCGTTCCGCTAAAGCCATAACCGGCATAGGATTTGCTCACCTGTCGGACTCCGAGTTTTATAACAAATACATTGAGCTTGGCAGCATTCTAAGAACTTATTGTGAGAAATTTACCTTTCTGGCCGGAGTTGGCACCATGCCTGTTCTGTTGCTGTTGCAAAAATTATATCAATATTTCGATTCCCGTGCATTTAAGGTCCTGAATGGCTTAATGGTAGGCGCTCAAGCAGACATAACCAGCGCCGCTCACGGGTACCGGCTGCTTGAATTGGCCGAGCTGGCCCGGCGGGATGAAGCTATAGCCGAGTATTTGGCAACTGCCGATTTTAATCCGGTTTTGTGGGAAGAGGAACTGCCGGAAAGCTCTTCCTTTAAACAGGCTTTCCGGACCTTTATAGAAGAGTATGGTCACCGTGGAGTATATGAATTGGATATTATCAACCCGCGCTGGAAGGAGGACCCTACTTACTTGCTGGATATAATTAAGGACACTATGGATACCGCCAATCTTGCCAACTTGAGAGCCCAACAGGAAGTACAGTTTAAACGAACCTGGCAAGAGGTGGCGGAAACTGTTCCCTTCAATGTCCATGAGGAAATTCGCCGGGGAATTAAGGAGGCTCAGGAAGGCGCGGCAGTAAGAGAAATGACCAAATCGGTTTTAGTTATGGTCATGGGACCCTACCGCTTGATGGCCCAGGAACTGGGAAAGCGTCTATGCCGGCAGGGCCTCATTAAAGAGCCGGACGATGTATTTTTCTGTTCCTGGTCAGATCTTTTTTTAATTCTGCATAAGGAGTGGAATGGTGACGGACTCAAGGCCCTGGTGGAATTTAGAAAGCTGAGTCATCAGAAAAAGGTAACACTTCCTGCTCCTGATGTTATCTACGGGGATAAGCCGGTCTTTTCAGAGCCGGCCGGCCAGGGTTCCGGTGACTGGCTGCAAGGGGTCGCGGCAGCAACCGGCAGAGCTTCCGGCATAGCCAGGTTAATTGCGCATCCTTCTGAGGAAAACCGCCTGCAGTCCGGAGAGATACTGGTAGCACCCTCCACCGACCCGGCCTGGACCCCCTTATTTCTGAAAGCCGCTGCCGTCGTGATGGAAACCGGAGGATTTCTATCCCATGGAGCCATCGTTGCCCGCGAATATGGGATACCTGCCGTTGTAAATGTAGCCGGAGTAATGCAAATCATTCAGGATGGGCAGGAAATTACTGTCGACGGTGACGCAGGCAAGGTAGAAGGCAAGGAAATTGCCCGTACTAATTCAAATTACATGAGTGATGCAGCGGATTAGGCTTATAGTTACCGGCAATTACCATGTTCCCGGACATAGTAATTGCCTTTGCATTCCTGGAAGTATAGCTTTTCAATGTCTTAAGGGCTTAGATTCTCCTTAAGGCACAGTTTCAAAAGCGGCAAGGCCTTTTTTACAGGATTTCTACATACCCCTCCGAACCATTGATGCGAATCCGCTGCCCCTCCCGGATTAGTTTGGTTGCATTTTCCACCCCCACGACTGCCGGAATACCGTATTCACGCGCAATCACAGACCCATGCGTCATTATGCCGCCTACTTCCGTCACCAGGCCTTTAACGGATAGAAAGAGCGGGGTCCAGCCAGGGTCAGTGAATTTCGTGACCAGGATATCACTTTCCTCTACAATAGCATCCTCCAGTTTTAAAATGACCCGCGCCCTGCCCTCTATG
>ENA-UOOI01003048-UOOI01003048.1-fermentation-metagenome-genome-assembly--contig:-NODE-3048-length-13274-cov-2.398442_pt1 | contig 13274 bp, 13 predicted proteins | sample MGYA00245779_ERZ724027 | MGnify/ENA primary metagenome ERZ724027 (study PRJEB28704, sample SAMN03018318) | fermentation metagenome | biome: anthropogenic terrestrial biome; feature: soil; material... | reverse complement strand
TGATCTCATGTATTATAAACCTGGATTTATATTGAGGTATCCTGTGGAGTCAGATCCCTATCATCTTCCTGAGTTTGTGGAATATAGGAAATTGAGTAAAATATTTTACGAAACGGAACAGTGGGGAAATATACTGGATGTAGGAGACGTGGGCTCCCTGAATAACAAGGTGGAAAATGGAGAAATTGTGGATATTATAAGAGTAGCAGAAGCTCTTCATGAAAAGAAAATAGCGAATATAGCGGATATGATAAATGACAGAAAAGAGGTAAAAATTGCCTTGATTGCAGGCCCTACTTCTTCGGGAAAAACCACTTTTGCAAAGAGACTAGCAGTTCAGTTAAGAGTAAATGGAATAAAACCTGTTCCTATATCTTTAGATGATTATTTTGTAGATAGAGAGCATACTCCTAGGGATGAGAATGGAAATTATGATTTTGAATCTATATATTCACTGGATTTGGAGCTTTTCAACTATCATCTGGAAGCTCTTATGAGAGGTGAAGAGATTGAAATTCCAGTATTTAATTTTAAAAAAGGAGCCAGGGAGTGGGTTGGCAGAAAAATAAGGCTTCCAGATAATGGCGTAATTGTAATTGAGGGCATACATGGTTTAAATGAAGTTCTCACCCAATCTATACCTAGAAAATATAAGTTTAAAATATATATAAGTGCTCTTACTCAGTTGAATGTAGACGATCATAATAGGATAGCAACCACTGATGTGAGAATTATAAGAAGGATGGTGAGAGATTACCTTTTTAGAGGATATAATGGTGAAGATACTTTGAAGATGTGGCCTTCTGTAAAAAGAGGAGAGGAAAAAAATATTTTTGTGTTTCAGGAAAATGCAGATGTTATGTTTAATTCAACGTTGGTATATGAACTCTGTATATTGAAAAACTATGCCCTTGAGCAGCTGGAAAAAATAAAGAGTTCAAGTCCAGTATATTATGAAGCTTTGAGGCTTAAAAGTTTTCTCCACTTTTTTAAAGACGTGGACAAAAAATTTGTTCCATCAAATTCCATTTTACGGGAATTTATAGGAGGAAGCGAATTCGAAGATTAGAAGTTTGATTTTAACAGTTCACCGTTACATGTGAACTGTTAGTTATTTTTAAACTCATGTCCATAATTAGTTGAAAATTATAAGCGTAATCAATATAATTATTATTGAAGGAAATGTTTAAATTTAATATATTTTGTCTATGAGGTGAAAAAATTGGATGAAGCCGACTTGAAAAAGTTACTGGAAGATGTTAGAGAGCAGAAAGTGAATGTGGATGAGGGCGTGAAGATATTAAAGGATTTACCCTTTAAGGATCTGGGATATGCTATGATAGACAATCACAGGGAAATAAGGGTTGGATATCCTGAAGTCATATATTGTGCAGGGAAAACCGTGGATCAGGTAAAGGGAATTGTAGAATTTATGCTTACAAAGGGAAACAATATATTGGGAACGAGGGCAGATGAGGAGATGTACAGAGCAGTAAGAGAACTTTGTCCCTATGCAAAATATAACAAGGCAGGCAGAACTATAACCATAAGGAAAAAGGAACAGAAGGAAACGGATTCCTATATTGCAATAGTGACTGCAGGTACATCTGATATTCCTGTGGCAGAAGAGGCATTTGAAACTGCCAGAATATTTGATAATAAGGTAAAAAAGGTCTTTGATGCAGGGGTAGCTGGGATACACAGGCTGTTTAATAAGATGGGCATTATAAGACAGGCAAAAGTAGTTATAGTGATTGCAGGAATGGAGGGGGCACTTGCGAGTGTGGTAGGAGGGCTTGTAGATAAGCCGGTTATTGCGGTGCCTACAAGCGTAGGATATGGAGCAAATTTTGGAGGTATAACAGCGCTTCTTTCCATGCTCAACAGCTGTGCCAGCGGAGTGAGTGTAGTAAATATCGACAATGGTTTTGGAGCAGGTTACCTTGCAAGTATTATAAATAAACTGTAATATGAAGTGTTTTTCATGAAAATATACGTGTGTAAATATTTTTTATATGTAGACACTTTTCTACATATTATGATAAAATTAAAAATAAAATATATTAAATAATCTAGAATTATTAAAATCTTTTTTAAATGTATATTCAAATTTTTATACGGCAAAATTAATTTATGGGAAGTGAGCTAAATATGGATGATTCGGTAATAGCGTATATAGACAAGACAGTTGTGAGGATAAAGGGCGTTAATGTGAAGGGACTCAAGCCTTTTGAACTTGAGAAAAAACTTTCAGAATTTATACAGAGAGGGATAAGGGTGATAGGGGTAACAGGGGAATCCATAGAAATGGATGTTTATAATATAGATCCTGAAGCCATATTAAAAGATGAAAGTGGAATAATAAAGGCAATTTCTACAGTGGAGGGAATTACAGCTACAGAACTTACTAAAATTGATTCTGCAAAAAAGATAGTTGAAGTGAATATAGATAATATTCCCAAAGGGCAGCAGTATGGATGTCAGAAGGAAAGGTGGAATAATATTGATAAATAATGTTGTTATTATACCAACAGGGAATGAAGTTTTAAGCGGAGTTGTAACCGATACAAATAGTCCGGCAATAATGCAGTTGATTTTGGAACAATATCCTGAATGCAGAGTTATACGTTTAAAGCCAGTATCTGATAATGAGGATGAAATAATAGAGCAGCTTGAGGAATGTATTCATGAAAATGTAGATTTGGTAATTTTCATAGGAGGATCCGGAGGAGGGCACAGGTATGTATCTACTTTGGCCAAAGATTTTACTCATAGTGCTATAGAAAAGTATATAAGCGAATACAAGTACAAAGAGATATATGGCAAAAATGGTCATATGTGGTCTAAGCTTGTTGCGGCAAGGCAAGGTAATACGCTGGTAGTAAATGTGCCGGGACCCTATGTAGAGGCTGTTGAAGCAGCTAAGGCCTGTGTGAAATGTTTGGCTGAAAACGAAAAAGATTTGAATGTTATAGTTGACAGAATATCCAGTGCAGTTTTATCAAAATACCCTAAAAATTAGATTGGTGTTGATAAGATAATGAAAAGCTTTGAATTTTTGCAAGTAAATGATACATTTATAGATATTATTAACTCGCTGAATGAGGGAGTGAATGTTGTAGATAAACAGGGGGATCTTATTTTTGTCAATGAAATGTCTGCGCAGTACGTAAATTCCACGCCTGAAAACATGGTTGGTGATCATATATCTAAATACTATCCTCAGGCTGCACTGCTGGAAGTAATAGATGAAAAGACTACGGTATTTTATGGAAAAGTAAATCACGCTAATGGAAGAAAGTATATGGTAAAAGCAAAACCTATATTTGTAGATGGGGAATTAGAGGGTGGATTTGCAATATTTTCTGATATTACTGAAATGGAAAATTTAAATGACAAAATAAGATGTCTCAGACACAAGATCTCATTAAAAAGTAAAAAAGATGCATTTTCAAATATTATAGGCTCTGATTCAAGTTTGAGTTCAACTATTGAAAAAGCCAGGAAAACTGTTGGAGCTCTTGGAGGACCGAGGCACTGCATTATAACCGGTGAGTCTGGTACGGGAAAAACCCTTCTGGCAAGATGTATTTACTACTATGCCAAGGAAATAGGAGTAATAAAATCAGATGCCCCCTTTATTGAAATAAATTGTGCTCAGTTTACCAATAAGGATATTGCAGCTATGGAGATATTTGGATGCAGTGAGGGTTCTTTTACTGGTTCAAAAGACAAAAAAGGATTGTTTGAAATGGCAAATGGGGGTATTTTATTTTTGGATGAAGCCCATGCATTAGATAATTATCAGAATCTTCTGCTTAAAGCTATAGAATCGGGAACTATAAGGCGCATTGGAGGAAGCCGTGATATACCTATAAATGTCATAGTAATAGCAGCTTCTACAAAAAATTTAGAAGAAGTACTACTGCCGGAATTATATCAAAGGCTTGGTCAGTATGATTTGTACCTGCCGCCTTTAAGGGAAAGGTCAATTGATGATAAAATTCAAATACTTATTGAATTTATAAATAGATATGAGGCAAATGTTTATGATAAATACAATATAAATTTAAATGTGATGTTTTCAGATGAAGCCAAAAAAATATTGCTGAATGGATATTATCCTAGAAATATAAGACAATTCAGGGACATAGTCAATCAGAGTATAGACTGCGCTGCACCCCTTATAAGCAATGTCAAAGATTCTAATTTGAACATTTTAGTGGATGTACAGCATCTGCCTGTTGATTCCATTTGTACTTCTGAAAATGATAAGAGTAGAAATCCTGATGACAAGTTAAAAAGTGATCCTGAAGTAGTAGATAATATTATTTTGGAATTGAGAAAAAAGGGTCTTGGGCCCAGGAAGATAGCTAAAGTGCTCAATAAAAAAGGTATAGATATCAAGTATTATCAGGTTGCATATAGATTGAAGCAAAAAGGTTCTTAAATGCTGTGTTGTAGGGCTATTGCAAATAAACTCATACAAAAATATTGCATAGAAAATGCACTTTGATTAAGCTTGTTAAGCTCTCTCATTGTGCATTTTTTGGTTTTTAGAATATTTCTTTGTGTAAATTTATTATTTTATAACAGTTTTTTGAAATATTAATATTTCTGCAGAGTCAGTATACCTACACATATGCCTCCAATTACAGCCATGATTACTAAAAACAATAACCCTGTTACATAACTGCCGCTTAGGGCGATAAAATACCCCATTATTGATGGAGCAAGAGCAGAACCTCCATTGGCAACTCCATTGGTTATACCGGCACCAGCTCCAACTGCTTTACCTGGTACAATTTGTTGCAGCAAAGACCATATGGCAGTGGAAGCAATTGCCAGTGAACCTATAGCTATTGTTAAAAGTATGGCAGCAATTATGTTGGATTCAGCATACGCTGCGCCAAATATGCAAATTGCCACTATCACCATTGCTAAAAGAGGGAAAGGGGCTCTTCTTCCAACCTTGTCTGAAATACGTCCGCTTATTATAAGTAATATAGCTCCCAGTATATATGGGGAAGATGACCATGCTCCCATAGATGCCCAGGAAAATCCTCTGGCTGTTTTTAGGTATGAAGGAAGCCATGTCATAGTTCCCCACCATATACAGCATTGGCATGTATAGTATATTGTAACGAGCCAAAAATGATAATCCTTTATAAATGATTTTATGCTAGTTTTTATTGTAACATTTCCCTGTTTATTTTCTTTTGCTTCTTCAGCTTTTAATCCAGTTTCAATCCAATCTAATTCTTCCTTGTTTACTTTTTTACTTTGGCTTGGATGATCTGTAGTAAAAAACCATACTAAAAGCAGAGGTATTAAACTTACAACGGCTAACAAGTAAAAAGATGTTTTCCAAGGTGTCCTAGATAAGAGCCAGGTAAAAAAAGGAGTGCCGATTGCAGGACCAATAAATAGACCTAATATCCATATACTATTGGCTTTAGCCCTTTCCTGAGGCGGAAACCAGTTTTTTACAAACTTACTCTGCATTGGCCAGTGTAGACCTTCTCCTAGACCTAATACAACACGTGTTAGAAGCAGTACTCCAAATGCAGTTGCCAGACCTCCTAAAACCATGGAAATTCCCCACATAGCTAATGACAGGCACATTGCTTTTCTGGGACCTATATAATCTCCAACTGGACCGAGTACTGCATTGGATATGCCATAAGCTATTAGAAAAAATGTCATTAATAATCCCTGCTGCAAAGGTTTTCCTGAGATGCCCATGGCATTTAGAAATTGAGGATCAACAATTAGTACAGATACATTAATACGATCTATAAAAGCCACTAAGAGTGTTATAAATAGTATAAAGGCAATAAAGTATCTTTGTCGGGTTTGTTTATGTCCTGAATCCAATGGTTGGTTATTATTGGTTATGGTGTTTGAACCATTCATAAAATATCCTCCTTCAATATTAAAAATATTTTTTTAACCATTCCACAATCAAGGATTGTATTATATGATGTTTGTTTATATATATATGATCTATTCCTTTTAATTTGTGGAAAACTTTTTCACCCTTGTACCTTTTATACAGTTCTTCTGAACCTGAAATTGGTACGGCGCAATCTTCAGTTCCATGTATGATAAGCAGAGGAGTCGAATAAGTATCTGTGACTTCTAAAGGTTTATAATTTCCATGAAGCATGTCTGCAACAAAAATACCATCATCTAACGTAAAAGCTTTATTGAAGAAATTAGAAATCGTTTTTCCTGAAACCGCTTTATCCCACAATTCTTTTCCAAATATACCTTCTGCACTAAATGTTTCAACAGGATGTACTACTGAAGAAAGAGCCATTCGTCCTTTAATTGCATCATCCTTTGGATAGGATAGTGCAATAAGACCTCCTAAACTATGGCCGCATAGTATAATGGGAGAACCAGAAAATTCCGGACTGTTTTTTACCCAACTTACTATGGTATCTAAGTCCTGCTGCCATCCCGATATGGTGGTGTCTTTTGAGAACTCCCCGTAGCTTTCACCTGAACCTGCAAAATCAAAACGTATTGCAATATATCCTGCGGCTTCTATGCCTTTGGCCAGGTTTAATATAAGTTGATTAGGGCCTATTTTATCACCGGTAAAGCCATGGCAAAGGATTACAATAGGTGTTCCATCAGCTTTTTCTCTGTAATTGTGAACCATTACAGACAGTTCCTTTCTACCTTTTACGAAAAAGTGTTTTTTTAAGACGTTTTTCAAATTATTACCCCCTTGTGTAAATTTTAATACTCCATTGTGTAATTTTGACACAATCTTGTGTAATTTTAATACACGCATATTCTTTAGCATATAGTGTGCCAAAAATTTTTATATTTGAAAGTAAGATTTCTGAACGAATTCAAAATAGTGAGTGTTCAGAATAATTTGGCTGAAAGTCAGATTTTTATAAAAGAGTTTTCATGTTAGTTTGTTGTTATAGAGTGTTGTAATTACAACATTTTAATTAGTAAGGTTTTTTGACTTTTAAGATCCTTTTATATTTATAATGGTTATTTTGCTTAATGAATTATATAAAAATGAAAGTGATGAGCAAAATTGATTTGATTGGCATTAAAATTGCTTAAATATAAGGATGTTGAAATGTAATTTCTATTTAGATTTTAGAAGGGGGTTAATGATGAGTAATAATATTATTGAAATTAGATGGCATGGAAGAGGAGGACAAGGTGCTAAAACAGCATCGCTGCTTTTGGCCGAAGCTGCATTTAAAACAGGCAAATATGTTCAGGGATTTCCTGAGTATGGACCGGAGAGAATGGGGGCACCTATAACTGCATATAACAGAGTTAGTGATTTGCCTATTAAAATACACAGCAATATTTACAAACCGGATTATGTAGTAGTAGTAGATGAAACTCTCATGAACAGTGTAAAGGTTACAGCTGGCTTAAAGGATTCCGGTGCGGTAGTGATAAATACATCAAGAAAACCTGAGGAGATAAAGTCATATTTTAATGATTTTAAAGGAGATATATACACTATCGATGCCAGAAAGATTTCTGAGGAAGAACTTGGCAAGAATTTCCCTAATACACCTATGTTAGGGGCTATAGTTAAAATTTCTAAAGTTATGGATGAAGATGATTTCATAAAAAATATGGAAGGTTCCTTCAAACATAAATTTGCCACTAAACCACAGGTAATAAACGGCAATATGGCCGCATTGAAAAGATCTCTAAAGGAGGTACAAAAAATATGAGTGATAAGAATTACTATTCTACAGAATGCAAATGGCAGGATACAACCCCTGGAGGAATAATTATTGATACGGGAAATGCTTGTGAATTTAAAACCGGAGACTGGAGAACTACAAAACCAATATGGAATAGTGAAAAATGTAAAAATTGTTTTTTATGCTGGGCTTTCTGTCCGGACATGTCTATAATAGTTGAAAATGAGAAGATAAAAGGTATTGATTATGACCACTGCAAAGGATGCGGCTTATGTGCTGCCCAATGTAAATTTGATGCCATACAATTGGTTGAGGAATAACTAAGAAAGGGTGATGAATATGGCAAAAAGAGTAAGTTTAAGCGGTAATGAAGCTGTTGCAACCGCAATGAGGCAAATTGAACCGGATGTAGTAGCAGCATATCCTATAACTCCATCTACAGAAGTTCCACAGTATTTTTCCCAATTTGTAAACAATGGACAGGTTAAGACAGAATTTATACCGGTAGAATCAGAGCACAGTGCAATGAGTGCATGTATAGGTGCTTCAGCAGCTGGTGCGAGAGTGATGACTGCAACATCTTCAAATGGACTTGCATATATGTGGGAGCCACTTTATATTGCTGCATCATTGAGAAGACCAATAGTCATGGCAGCAGTTAACAGGGCACTGTCAGGGCCTATTAACATACACAATGATCACAGTGATTCTATGGGTGCGAGAGATTCGGGTTGGCTTCAGATATATAGTGAAAATGTACAAGAAGCATATGACAATTTCATACAGGCAGTTAGAATTTCAGAGAATGCGGATGTAAGACTACCGGTAATGGTATGTTATGATGGGTTTATAACAAGTCACGGGATTGAAAACATGGTGCTTCTTGAAGAAGAAGAAGTGAAAAAATTTGTAGGAGAACACAAGGATGACTATTTCCTTCTCGGGGATACTCCTATTGCTTTAGGAACATTTGATGGAAACCAGTATTATTTTGAACACAAAAGGCTTCAGGCTCAAGGAATGATAAATGCAAAAAAAGTTATTCTTGAAATTGCAGCTGAATATGAAAAAATTACAGGAAGAAAGTACAATTTCTTTGAAAAATACAAAATGGATGATGCGGAAATTGCAATAGTTGTCATTGGATCCTCGGCAGGCACTTCAAAAGTAGTAGTAGATGAACTGAGAGAAAAGGGAATAAAGGCAGGACTTATTAAAATCAGGGTATTCAGACCTTTCCCGGCACCTGAAATAGCTGAGGCACTTAAGAATGTGAAAGCACTGGCTGTTTTAGATAAAACGGATTCATTTGCCACTACAGGGGGACCTCTTTTCAAAGAAGTAAGAAGTGCCGTATATGGAATTGGAGACAATAAAGTTGTGAAAAGTTATATTTATGGATTAGGCGGAAGAGATGTAACCGTAGACAGTATTAAGGAAGTTTACGCAGGGCTTCAAGAAGATCTAACTGCAGGGAAATATGAAATTTACAACTATCTGGGCGTTAGAGAATAGGAGGAGATAAAATGGCAGTAAATTTAAAAGAATTATCGAAAAAAGCGGACAGAATAACTGCAGGTCATAGGATGTGTGCTGGATGCGGTGCACCAATAGTGGCGAAATGGGTGCTTAAGGCATTGAAAACTGAAGATAAGGCAGTTATTGCAAATGCCACTGGATGTATGGAGGTTTCGACGTGCTTGTATCCTTACGTTGCATGGAAAGATTCCTACATTCACTCTGCATTTGAAAATGCAGGAGCCACTATAAGTGGAGTTGAGACTGCGTATAATTCCTTGAAAAAACAGGGTAAGGTAAAAGATAATTATAAATTTATAACTTTTGGGGGAGATGGGGGAACTTATGATATAGGCCTTCAGTCACTTTCTGCTACTATGGAAAGAGGACATGATGTTGTATATGTCTGCTACGACAATGGAGCATATATGAATACTGGAATTCAGAGATCCTCTGCTACTCCTTTTGGTGCAAGTACTACTACTTCTCCCCAGGGAAAAGCAGTTCCGGGAAAGCAGCAGTATAGAAAAGATTTGACCAGTGTAATAGCTGCACATCATATTCCCTATGCAGCTCAAACGGTTGCTTCAAAATGGAAAGACCTCTATGAAAAATCCGAAAAGGCAATTTATACAAAAGGACCTGCATTTATAAATGTACTTACACCTTGTGCAAGAGGCTGGAGATGTGATACTCAAAAAGAACTTCAGGTAGTCGATTTGGCTGTTGAAACTTGTTTTTGGCCGCTGTATGAAATAATTGACGGCAAATATATATTAAATTACAAACCCAAGAAAAAACTTCCCATAACTGAATGGTTAAAACCACAGGGGAGATTTAAACATCTATTTAAACCTGGAAATGAATATATGATAGATGCAATTCAAAAAGAAGTGGATAAGAACTGGGAAGAACTTCTTAAAAAATGTAATTTATAGCTTAGTTTTCAAGTTTTGGGAGCAAAGTTCTATGCCGAATTTTTAAAATATTTAATAATAGTGTTATAATCATAACAGTTAATGTAATAAAATCTAACACAATATTATCTGTTAATTATGAATATATAGATGTTTTATTGATTTCAGCGCCTAATATATGTTATAAAAAATGAAAACATAAACATTATTGAAATTTACGCAGTTGGCATTAAACTTGCTCCTATTTTTAATATGTGTAAGTATAATTAATTGTTATTTAAGTTAAGGAGATGAGAATTATGAAATTGATGCATACTAAGCTTCCAGAGTTTATTGAAAAGATGAAGAGGGCTGTTGTTAAAAATACTCCGGATAAAACCATTGAAATCAGAGGCCTTGAAAATTTGAAATGTGCAAAAATGCAGTCTCTTAGAACAGGAAGAATCGAGCTTTCAGTAGAGGAACTTGCGAAGAGAGAAGATGTCCAGAAAGTTGAGCTCATTGTCATACCAAGAGTTCCTGAAACTATGCACACTGTCATTGTCAAAGGAATTGACAAAGATGGAAAAGCAAAGAAGGCAATTTTAGAGGTTATCAATATTATACATCCTACTGAAGAGGTGGAAACTGCAGATTGTGAAGAAGTAGAAGACAGAAGGCCACCTTTGGGGAAACATTAAGGAGGAATAATCATGAAAAAGCTGTTATATAGAATGATAAAACAGGGCCTGGTCAAAGACTTTTTAATTCCCTTGAACATAGTATTTGTAGACAAAAAGGATATTGAAAATTCAGGGATTGAAATAGATCAGGCAATTGAAAAGATAGCTCAGCAGATAAAGGGACCAGCCGGCATAAATGTTTTTGATATGGATGCCTGCACTACCAGCAGCGATGGTATTGTGCTGGATAGTGCTATAATTAAAATGGCTGCATCGGATAATGGAAAAATTCATAGGGAATTTGGAATGCTTCCAATGGAAGAAATGAAAGTTACAGATCAGTTGATATCTGAAGAACCACATCTTGCCCAGTGGAAAAAATATTACAACGGCAGAAAGCTTTTCAGAGGACCTAATCCTGCAAAAAAGATGATACCTGTGCATAATGCAGTTATGACAGGCAGGGCTGTTAACAATAATTCTGCTACTGAGATGATGAATGTAGTTACTATGGAAGAAATATTACTGCCTATTTTTGGACAGCTTCAGATAATGAAGGATCAGGATGTCCTTATAGGATACACAGGAGAATTTATATCCGTGGGAATTGGAATGACTGTTGCTGAAAAATATGGCAGAGTATTTCCTACAAGACAATTCAAGGCAGGAGATACAGCTCATGGTTCAGGTGAGTACGCAAAAACTCTTAAAAAACATATTCCTTGTATAGTAGCTCCTAAACAAGTTATTGCCAAATATACTATCGATGCATTGGAAGCTGGCATGATTCCGGGAAAACATATTGGATGTTCTCCTGCAGTTTTGACAATTGCCAGATATTTAGGAGCTGATATAGATTTTGACAATATTACTGAGAAAGCCCAGGAAGAGCTGGCAAGTGTGGGAATTACTTTTGACTCTCTAAAAGCTCCGGTTAAAAAGCTGTCTGAAGAAGAAATTATAGCAAAAGCAGATGATATTGTACCGGGTGTGGAGAAACCGGTAAGAATAAATAGCACTGAATTTGTTATGAAAAAAACTCTCGAAGTATAATTTTTTAGGTTGAATAGTTGTGTATAATATAGATGGTCTTACTACTTTTATGATAAAGACTGTAACTGAAGAATCTTATCCTATAATTATAAGTGGAATATGTGATAAAAATAAAAGACAGGAAAGTTTGGATAATCTTCTAGAGCTGAAAAAAATAAAATTCAACGGGTTAAAAGATCCATTTTTTATTGATTATAGATTGGCTGAAAAGGTGAAAACCATATCGACTGATTATATAAAGGCTTTGGGTGTAAGTATTGTTATTGGCGGTGTTCATCAGTCTACTGGTGGAATAATTGGATCACCTAAAAGTAATATAACTTCTTCAGATAAAGATATAGAGCTCCTGGATGGTGGATTAGTTGTTGTTTCAATACCTGGAGGACCTGGATTTATAGTTAAAAGTGATGAAATCACAGCTAAAAAGATATATTAATAGAGTACTTAGTATATTATCTAATATCATAAAATATGATGTAAATCTGGGACTTATCATTACAGATGGATGTGGCCCAAACAGCAGAGGAAGTGCAGTGACTATAGAAAATGACAGAATATGTATGAGAATATTATAGGGTAAAATTGATATGACTATGAAAGTGAATTTACATGACAAATGCTTTCATAGTCATTTTTTAGGGAGGGTAAAATATGAGAATTGCTTATTTTCAATGTACTGCCGGAATAAGCGGAGATATGATTTTAGGGGCATTGGTGGATGCAGGATTAAAACTGGACACTTTAAAAGAGGAGCTTATGAAACTTAAAGTACCTTTTGATCTAAAATCAAGGCATGTATTGAAAAATGGAATAGGAGGTACAAAAGTAGATGTCATTGTAGAGGAAGGGCATGTCCATAGACATCTGAGTCACATTAAAACCATCCTTCAGGAGAGTGAACTCAAGGGAAAAGTTAAGGCGGACATAATAAGGATATTTACAAATCTTGCAGAAGCAGAAGCTAAAGTACATAATACTGCTGTGGAGGCTGTACATTTTCACGAAGTGGGTGCAATGGATTCCATAATTGACATATGTGGTGCAGTTATTGGATTGGAACTTTTGAAGATTGAAAAGATATACTGTTCTCCTATACACATAGGGACGGGATTTACAAAGTGTGCTCACGGCATTATACCACTGCCGGCACCTGCGGTGGTTCAGCTGCTCCATGGCATAAAAATATATTCGAAAGGGATAGAAAAGGAGCTGGTTACCCCTACGGGTGCTGCTGTTATCTCGACTCTCTGCGATAACTTTGGAGAGATACCTTCTATGAATATAGAAAGCTGTGGTTATGGGGCAGGGGATAGGGAGCTTGAAATACCTAATCTGCTTAGAATTTGTACAGGGAATTTGGAAGACAGCAAAAATAGAAATTTTGTAAAAGAGGGAGAGGCAGTAAAAATAGAAGTCAATATAGA
>ENA-UOOI01003047-UOOI01003047.1-fermentation-metagenome-genome-assembly--contig:-NODE-3047-length-13275-cov-29.552950_pt1 | contig 13275 bp, 10 predicted proteins | sample MGYA00245779_ERZ724027 | MGnify/ENA primary metagenome ERZ724027 (study PRJEB28704, sample SAMN03018318) | fermentation metagenome | biome: anthropogenic terrestrial biome; feature: soil... | reverse complement strand
ATTTATTAGATTTCTGCCATATAAACTAACTAAATTGCAATGATTTATAGGGGGAAGTTTACCCTAAAAACTGTAAGATTAATTAAAGGTAAATACAATTCAAATAAATACCATACATAGAATCATTACCATAGGGAGAATCTTATTTTGCCAAGGGATTTATCCATAATAATAGTAAATTACCGCACCTACCAGTTAACAAAAGAAACCATAGAATCGGTAATTGATAAAAAACACTTGTTTAACTATGATATTTATGTAGTGGACAACGCATCAAAGGATGGTGGTCTTCTTAAGTTAGAGGAAGATTTTCAAGATCAGGCGGATGCTGGGTTGATTAAATTCATGGCAAATCCGGAAAATATGGGATTTTCTTATGCAAACAACCAGGCCATAGAAGAATCTGAAAGTAAATACGTGCTGCTATTAAACTCTGACACCAAAGTCCAGGGTGACACCTTGGAGAAATGTTTAGCTTACTTGACGGGCAATGAGCAGATAGGTGCACTGGGATGTAAAGTAATCCTAACTGATGGTAGTCTGGATAAGGCGTGCAGGAGAAGTTTTCCCACCCCAACAGTTTCATTCTACAGGATGACTGGACTATCCAAACTCTTCCCCCAGAGTAAACGCTTCGGCCAGTACAACCTGACCTACCTGGATGAAAATGGAACCTACGAAGTTGATAGTCTCTCCGGGGCATTCATGATGGTAAGAAGAGAAGCAATTGACCAGATCGGTCTGTTAGATGAGGATTTCTTCATGTACGGGGAGGATATTGACTGGTGCTACCGCCTTAAACAGGCCGGATGGAAGGTGATCTACCATGGAGACGCCCAGATAACCCACTACAAAGGTGGAAGCGGTAAAGACCCCAAGGCCCTGTATGAATTCTACAATGTCATGCAAATTTTCTATGACAAACATTACCGGAAGGAAAACAACCCATTTTTAACAGTATTTATCTATCTGGGTATATGGGGTGCCTATGGAGTTAATAGGATTTTAAATATATTTAGGCACTGAGATATTAAAATGGACAAATAATTATAATATCATACAAGTTTCATACTTAATATTTATAAAAAGATTCATCTAAGGGTTTAAAAAAAATGACTGATAAAAATAAAATCACCATATTCGGTTTGGGACATATCGGCCTTCCAACAGCATCATTATTTGCTGATAAGGGATTTAATGTCAAGGGGATTGCCAGGGATGATGAGAAATTACGATTGATAAGCAAGGGAATATCACCAATTGATGAACCTGGACTTTCAGAGCTAGTTAAGATCACCGTAGAAAATGGACATTTCACAGTATCCTATGATGAAGTAGAAGCAGTTAGTAGTTCTAATATAATGATTATCATCGTCCCCACCCCCATGGATGAACAGAACCGAGCAGACTTAACCGCTGTAAAAGAAGCATCTAAAACCATATCCCAGGGCTTGAAAAAGGGTGATTTAGTAGTTGTAGAAAGCACGGTGCCACAGGGTACCTGTGATAACATAGTAATACCCATCCTTGAGGAAAGCGGACTTAAAGCAGGGGAGGACTTCAGCGTTGCCTACACCCCGGAAAGGGCCATACCCAATAACACCATCTATGAGATGACCCATAACGCCCGGGTTATCGGAGGATATGATGAGAGAAGTGCAGACAGGGCATCTGAACTTTACAAACATATCACAGTGGGGGATGTGATAAAAGTAAAGAATCTCATCACTGCAGAGACAGTTAAGCTCATAGAGAACACCTACCGGGATGCTAACATTGCACTCTCCAATGAGATAGCCATGATCTGTGAGGAATTAGGGGTGGATGCCATTGAAGCCATTAAAGTGGCCAATTACCACCCCCGGGTCAACCTGCATATACCAGGTCCGGGTGTTGGTGGCCATTGCCTGGCCATAGATCCCTACTTCATAGTGGAAACAGCCAAAGGAAAGGGTATGCAGGCACCCCTTATAAGCACTGCCAGGATCATCAACGAGGGAATGCCCCAACATGTAATCAAACTCATAAGCGATACATTAGCTGAAGTTGGCCAGGAGATAAAGGGTTCAACTATTGGGCTTTTAGGAGTGGCCTACAAGGGAAACGTGGCTGATGCCCGGGAGACACCAGCTAAAGATTTGATAAATATCTTAAAGGAAAAGGGTGCCCATGTTTATGCTACTGATCCGTACACTCCTAAGGAAGGAATCCGAGCTTTAGGCGCAGAGCCTGTGGATATGGGGCAAGTTTTAAACTGCGACTGTGTAGTTTTAGTAACTGATCATGATGAGTACAGGGATATAAAACCAGAGATGGTGAAAAGCCCCATCTTCATCTGCACCCGGCCGATACTAAATCCAGAAGATTTTGAAAAGAGCGGGATAATCTTCCGGGGGATTGGAAGGTGAGGAAAGGATATTTATCGGTTTCTTTTTAGTTTTTTTTATAAAATTTTTCAACTTCTTCAAAGGATCTTTTATCTGCTACTATGGCAAAATCCATTAGAATCTGTAGTTTGGGGATATAAGGGTCTTTCATTAATTCTTTGGTCATGGTTACCCTTGTTTTTGTTTTTGGATAATTTATTGATTTTTTTATTTTCCTTAATTCTTTGATGCATTGTAATGCTGATATCTTTTTTTCACGATACAATCCAATTTGTTCTTCTAATTTCTTGTTTAAGAAGTAATCTAATTCACTTATTTTTAACATGGATAATAGTAGTTTTCCTTTTGTTCCTAAATCGTTTTTGCTTAATAATGGTTTTAAATTCTTCTTAACTAGATTATAGTCCCATAGGAATGGTTCTTTGGCATGGTGTTTAGAATCTGCAGTGGTTAAGTATGGTTCAACATCCACCTGTGGTAATGAATCTCCTGCTAAGGGAATATCTAATAGCTTTGGTTCAGATCGTTTTAATATTTCATAAGCCAATTCTTTATATGCGTCCTTTTGTTTCTGTTCACCAAATAACAGGCCAAACCACAGATCATAATTGGTGAATAGTAAGGGGAAGAAAAAATTTTTGCTATAGAGGGCTCTTCTAGCAGACCATCGGTTACCTGCACGAATTTTGGGGATATCTGCTCTTTTATAAGCGTCAAATCCCAATAGAACTAGTACATCTAAGCCATTTATTTGCCTATTATAACCTGGATCGAAATTTTTTGAATTAAAATCACCCCAGGACATAAAAAATGTCTGGGCATAGTCACAAAAACTAGTTGTATTTGGTCGGACTTTTTTCTCAGGACTGTTGATTTGAAATTCCACACCTATAGTTTCTGTAAGCTTTTTTGCTAAAACTACGTCAGGATGCGTATCGTTACCAGTAACAAAGCATACGAAGGGAATTTCATGTTTTTTACATACCTTATGGAGTATTGCAAAGTTTAAACGAGAATCTATTCCTCCAGTTAAACCTAAAATTACTTTTTTATAGTTTTCTCTAAGATTTAATAGATTTATCTCCGTAAAATTCAATAAAAATTCATAGTAATCATCGTATAATTTACTTTTATCATCCCTGTATTTATCCCGGAACCATTGTGGAATCTCAATAGAATCTTTGCGTTCTATAACAATTTTACCCTCTTTAAAATATTTTATATCATGTGGAAATACTCTTTTTATCTCTTTAAAGATGGTACTTTCAGGGTAATTTCTAGTTGCCCATTCTCTAAATACAGAATCTTCTATAAAGTCGATGTCAAAATGATCCACAAATGGTTTCAATTTAAATTTAGATATACCATCAACAATCAATTTGATGTCCGTAGATAATACAGTGTAATTTTCGTCTTCATAGAAAAATAACTGTCTTATACTTATGGATGGTGTTTTAATGAAGCCATTACCATTTTTATCTAATTTAATTACTTGATAATCTCCCATCAATTGTGATGAATCATCTAACTGTTGGAAAAATTTTTGAATATCCGGGTCTCGCAGATCATGGTTAACATTCACCAAACCATTGATCAGTAGAAGTTCATCAGAATCACAGGAGTAAGAATATCCGCTAACTTCATGATCGATGTGGTCATATGGATAAATAAAAATGAGAAAATTACCTATTTCGTATTTAATTGCCTTTCTAGAGATTAAACCGGGTGCTTCTGGAGAATTCAATAGTTTTTCATTTATTTCTGATTCATTTTCATTTTTTTTTCCTATTAATATAAAATGCAACGTAATACCTCTTGAACAAAAATCCTAATCGTAGTTATAACAAAAAAAATTTAATATTATCTTTTTTGATATTTATCTTGTTGTACGTTAAAAATATGTTTAAATATTTAGGGATTGGAATAGAATAGGTCATGATATTCTTTTTTTCAGTCTATCAACTATATTTTTGGTTTTATATTTCACAAAGCCGGTAGTTGTTAAATATTCTGCCATTTCATTCTTTTTTTCGGTCAGTTTTTTGTTGAGTTTCTTATTTTGTGCCTTTAATTGATTCATCCTGTTTAAGAGGCGATCCCTTTCTTTGGTTAATTCAAATTCTTTATAGGTGTCAGATTTTAGTATGTTCCTGTAATTTGCTTTGGCATGAGGGTCTAATTTATCAACTACATCATCATCCAGGTTAATTTCCTGGAAATCTTCCTTGAGATGCTTAAAGAATTCAGATTTATATTTTTCAGAAATCTGGGTGTATCTATGAGGGGTATGGATTAATTTCCTGTTCAATAATTTGATTTCATCGTATTCAGGGAATGAATTTTTAAAAATGTCTATGATCATGTTGAATATTTTGATGATATCAATGTATTTCTTACCCTTCTCTGTCTGTACCGAGCCTGATCTGTTGGTTCGGTGAATATACAGGAAATCCCTCATTAAGGTCATGCGTGATGCATTTAAATAAGTACTAAAAAAGAATATGTTATCCTGGAATATCAGGCCATCTTCTGCAAATTTAGCATTGTATTTTCTCACAAATGATGTTTTATAGATTTTGTTGTAGGCATTAACTGCAACTTCAAAGATAAAATCCTCAGTGTCCTTATAATTAAATACTCTGTTGTCGAAAGTTTCATCAAAACAGTCTAGATTATAATATGGTAGCAATTTTTTATCAATACGGCTTAATCCCTGTCCACTTTCATTTATAATAAGCATAGGGCACATTACAATATCGCTGTTGTTAAGTTCAGCATTTTCGTATAACTTTTCAAACATGGTTGGATCTGCCCAATCATCCGAATCCATAAATCCGATGTATTTGCCTTTAGCCTGTTGGATTGCCCTGTTTCGAGCTACTCCACTTCCCATATTCTCCTGGGTAATGACTCGTATTCGAGGGTCTTTTTTTTCGTATTCTTCCAGGATAATGGGGGAATTATCGGTGGATCCATCGTTTATGCATATTACTTCAATTTCCTTTAATGTCTGGTTAACGATACTGTCTAAACATTGTCTTAGATATTTTTCCACGTTGTAAACCGGGATGATGATGGATACCTTAATATCAGAAGATGAGTCAGGGGTGCTATTTTCTCCTGATGAAGACCTTTTAACCTTATTATCAATCATAAAATTTGATCCCTTGATTTTTTAAATATATTATATTAACTTAATTATGTTTACACATGAAATATTCTGTTTATCTAGTTAAAAATCTATCCCAAAATGATTTTTTCTTCTGGGTATAAGCCCAATTTCCCTCTTCGATAAAATTATGGTACTTATGATGTGTTTTTACCAGTAAGTCAAACACCTTTTTTACTTGAGGTGTTTCTCGTTCTTCAGATGGCATTCTTTTAACCATTGGTGTATTTTTTAAGCCTTCGCTTGTAGCATATGTCCAATATAAATCATCAAAAAGAACCCAACCTCCTGGTTTGAGCAATTTGTCAACAAGGAGGAAAGCAAAGCCAGTGTTATACCAGTCATGACCACCATCAATGTAACAGAAATCAAAAATTGGCTGGGAATGTTCTTCCATTAGTTTCATTAATCTCCAGTTATAGGATGTCGGCTCATAGTAGATGGTGACATAAGAAGAAAGCCCTAACTTTTTCAGGAGTTCTTCAATGTTTGGCTCTCTATTTTTGGCATTTTTAAGATCTATCGTTGTAAGGTGGCCATCTTTCATTTCATCCAGCGCACCTGCTAGATAGCATGAAGAAACTCCATGGTAAAATCCCAACTCCAACAAGTTTTTTAAATTTTTTGATCGAATGAATGATGTTATTTTTTGGGCTTGTTCCACGGTCATCATTGGTATATCATCTACAACAGACTTTATCTCTTCAACTTTCATACAATCATTCCGGAAATTTAATATTTTTATAAATCATATTATTTTAATACATTTCTAACGGAATATATATCTTTTTAATCTAATATCACTAATTTTACTCGTCAATTCGGTCAATAACTTAATCTTTTCCTAGATACAAATCATAAGGCAATATTGAATTTGGGAGGTGATGATGATATTTACCAATTCACTATGGATTACCTTCCAGAAAGGAGATGATCACCAGCTAACAGTCAAAATATTATCATTTATTAAAATTAATGAAATTATAATATAATAATGAATTTAATCAGCTTACATAATAAAATAATTCTATACAAACATAATCATGGTAAAGAAAAAAATTGTCAATGAAGTTATTAATCTTATAAAATAAATAATAAATCTAAAAATCTTTTAAAAATAGATAGGAAAGTTCTGAATAGGAAATTTATTTACTTAATATAAAATTTGGTGAACCATGTCGGAGTATGATTATCTAGTGGTTGGTTCCGGGCTATTTGGTTCTGTTTTTGCTCATGAAATGGATAAAAATGGAAAAAAGGTACTGGTCATTGAAAAAAGGAATCATATCGGTGGAAATGTATACACTGAAGAAATATCTAAGATCAACGTCCATAAATATGGTGCCCATATCTTTCACACTGATAGTAAGGATATTTGGGATTATATCCAGCAGTTTGCAGAGTTTAACAGGTATACAAACTCGCCTATCGCAATTTATAAGGATGAATTATATAATCTGCCCTTCAACATGAATACCTTCCATCAAATTTGGGGTGTTAAAACACCCGATGAAGCTAAAAATATTATAGAATCTCAAGTGAAAGAAGCTAATATTAAAGATCCAAAAAACTTAGAAGAACAGGCTATAAGTTTAGTTGGAAAAGATATATACCAAAAATTGGTAAAGGGATATACTGAAAAACAGTGGGGCAAAAAATGCTCTGAGTTACCTTCCTTTATTATTAAACGCCTTCCAGTGAGATTTACCTTCGATAACAATTATTTTAATGATAAATATCAGGGAATACCCATAGAGGGCTACACAAAAATAGTGGAAAAACTCCTAGATGGTATCGAAGTTAAGTTAAGCACTGATTTTTTCCAGGACAAGGAAAAATGGGAGAAAATTGCAGACAAAGTTATTTTTACAGGTATGATAGATCAGTACTTCGATTATCGATATGATGAATTGGAATATAGATCTATAAAATTTGAGCATGAAATATGCGATACCCCAAACTATCAGGGAAATGCAGTTCTTAATTATACTGATAAAGAAGTTCCATATACGCGGACAATTGAACATAAACATTTTGAAGGAGTCAAATCTGAAAAAACTGTTGTTACAACTGAATATCCTATGCCTTGGAGTAAAGGAAAAGAAGCTTATTACCCGGTTAATGATGAGAAAAATATGGAAATTCTAAGAAAATATGAAGATTTAGCAGAAAATAAAGAGAATGTGATATTCGGTGGACGTTTAGGAAGATACAAGTACTATGATATGTGGGAAACCATTGATGAATCATTGAAATTAGTAGTAGATGAACTTCAAAGAGCCGCATAAAGTATGAATAACAAAATTATCCTTTTTGATAAAACTCAAGAAGAAATTGTTCCTCAAATCGAAGGATTGAATATAACATTTAAAGGGAAAAATAATGTTGTAAGAATTGATAAAGGTTCCGTTTTTCGTTCCTGCCATTTAATCCTCTCAAATAACTGTGAAGTAAATATTAAAAAATCACATCCAGTCGGTATTAGAAGATTGTCTGTATGGATTTTTGATAATTGTAAAATGAATATTGGTAAGGATTTTTCTTGTGTATCATTGAATATTTATTTAACTGATGAAAAAGGTTTATCACTTTTTATTGGTGATCATTGCATGTGTGCAGAAAATGTAATTATCAGACCTTCAGATGGGCATATAGTATATGATATAAATACTAGTGAACTTCTTAACAAAGGAGAAGATGTTGTTATAGGAAATCATGTTTGGATTGGTTTAAATTGTATTTTTTTAAAAGGGGCTAAAGTTTCTGATGATTCTATCATTGGCGCAAATAGTTTGGTCAATAAAAAATTTGAAAAGAATGTGATTATTGCAGGAAGTCCTGCAAAAATTGTCAAACGTGATGTTAATTGGGATAGGAAAAAGTCCTGCATTGTATGATGAGTTCATTGAGAATAAAAAAAAGAGCATAATTTTAAATATTTGGTAAATGATGATTTAGTTTTTGTAGTAACAATATCTGATAAATTATTGTCTTTTGTGTATATCTCTAAAAAAGAAAATCTAAATCCCAAGAGTATTTATAAAATTTTAAAGGCAAAGAGGCAAATTAAATCTTTAAATCTTTTTGATGAAAACTATTATTTAAATGAACGTTTTGATGTTAAAAATTCTAATTTGAGTCCATTGGATCATTATATTTATCATGGATGGATGGAAAAAAGAAATCCCTCGATAGAATTCGATGGGGAGTATTATATAAAGAGATATCCGGATGTAAGAAGTTCTAAAATAAATCCACTTGTTCATTATGTTCTTTATGGAAAAAAAGAAGGAAGATTCCCCAATCATAATATAGAAATGAATTCTCATTTTGATAAATAAATAAAGATATAATTTTTATAGCTCTTTAACTCAAATCAAATAAAATCATTTACTACTTTTAAAAGAGAAAGAAGAGAGAATAATTATTATAAAACAATGTTTTTAGATATTCAATGTGATATTGCTGAAGTAATTGATCCTGTATTTAATAACTGATGTAAACCTTATAACCCATGAAATACTTGATTATAGGCCTTTTTGATACTAAAAATATATTTATGATCAAAGCCCATATGAGCATAGAATGGGTTCATTTTATTGAAAAGCAACAAGGAGATTTAATAAATTTGAAGAAAATTCCCCGGGTATCAGTAATTATACCCGTGTATAATGTGGAGAATCATCTGGAAGATTGTCTGGATAGTGTTGTAAATCAAACATTAAAGGAAATTGAAGTAATATGCGTAAACGATGGTTCTACCGACGGATCCCTAGATATTCTGGAAAAATTCGCTGAAAAAGACCAAAGAATCACCATCATGGATCAGGAAAACCGAGGTGCTGGGGCTGCTAGAAATAAAGGTTTAGAAATTGCCAGGGGCGAATATCTTTCATTTCTAGATGCTGATGATTTCTTTGAACCAGATATGCTGGAAAAAGCATTCAATTATTCATGGAAGAATTCATTAGACATAACAGTTTACAGAGTCAAGACTTTTGATAATAGAACATCCAAGGTAAGAAATATAAACTACGATATTCGAAAGAAATACCTTCCAAAAAAGGATGTTTTTAATTATAATGATTTTCCAGGTTACATTTTTAACACCTTTAAAAATTGGCCCTGGAACAAATTATTTAAGAGAAACTTTATTTTAAAAAACAATATCCAGTTCCAGGAACTTTTCAGAACAAATGATCTTCTATTTACTTGCAAGGCACTGATAAAAGCCGATAGGATCTCTGTTTTAGATATTCCTCTAATATATTACAGGATTGACCATGATTTTCACAGTCAGAACACTAATCATAAGCATCCGTTTGATTTTTATCATGCGATGTTAGCATTAAAGAGTTTCTTAATTGATGAAAATATTTTTACAGGCCAAGTGGAACAAAGCTTCGTTAACTTTACCACCAGTGGGTGTTTATACAACCTAAAATCCTTAAATACGAGAGAATCCTATGAAAAACTCTACAATTTCCTGTATGAAGAGGGATTAGAACAGCTCTCCATTAAGGGCAGGCCTGGTGACTATTTTTATGATGGAAATTTATTGAAAATTAAAGAAATTGAGAAACAACCCCTATTAGAACCTTCAAGCAAACCACGGGTTTCTATAATAATTCCCACATACAATGTGGAAACGTACTTAAAAGAATGCCTGGATAGTGTTGCAAATCAAACACTACGAGACATTGAAATTATCTGTGTAAATGATGGTTCAACAGATGATAGTCTATCTATTTTAGAAGATTATCAAAGGAAAGACGATAGAATAAAAATAATTTCTAAACCCAATGCTGGTTACGGTCATACCATGAATGTAGGTTTTGATGCTGCTACTGGGGAATATATTGGTATCGTTGAACCAGATGACTACGTTGAACTGGATATGTATGAAACCCTTTACAATGAAGCTATAAAAAATGATGTTGATTTAATAAAGGCAGATTTTTATAGATTCACTGATTCGGGAGAAAATATTAATAAAACCTATGAGAAGGTAGCCCGTAAAGATAGTAATTATAATCGTGTTATTAACCCACAAAATGAGTTAGAGGTTTTTCGTTTCATTATGAACACATGGACTGGGATTTATAAGAGGGATTTCATTGAAAAATATAAAATACGACACAATGAAACACCTGGTGCTTCATTTCAAGATAATGGTTTATGGTTCCAATCATTGGCATATGCATCACGAACTTATTTTATAAACAAGCCTTTCTATATGAATAGGAGAGATAATGAGGGATCATCTGTCCATGATAAGGGCAAAGTTTTTGCTATGTGTAAAGAACATGATTTCATGAGGGATATTTTAGATAATAGCCCTAAATTAAAGGAAAATCCTGAGTTTAAAGAGAAACTTGTTTATGTTTATCAACGTAAACGTTTTGGTAGCTATATTTTTACTCTCAACAGGATAGGGCCTGAATTTTATGAAATGTTTTTGGAAAAATTTCAGGAAGACTATGCTCTTGCAGCAGAAAATTATGAACTGGATAAAGAACTTTTCTCAAAGAAAGACTGGGATCTTCTACAGTTGATAATAAAAGACCCTACCCTTGTTATTGAAAGTGATTTTAAAAAAGTTTCCAGAAAATCATCTGCATATAAAGCTTCCATAAATGGTTTAATTAATAAAAGGAAGAAATTTAATAAATTATCGTCTTTTCTATATATATTAAAAAAGGAAAAACTAAATCCAAAGAATATATACCGGATTTATAAAGCAAAAGGACATATTAAATCTTTAAATCTCTTTGATGAAGGTTATTATCTGACTAACTATTTGGATGTTAGAAAATCTAATATGAATCCACTGGATCATTATATTTACATGGGATGGATGGAAAAAAGATCTCCATCGAAAAAATTCGATGCGAATTATTATTTAAGAAAATATTCTGATGTGAAGAACTCTAAAACCAATCCACTCGTTCACTATGTTCTTCATGGAAAAGAGGAAGGAAGATTCCCCAATCATCATGCTGAAATTACTCACCAGAGAGTAATGAAATAATGAAAGTAGGTGTTCAGCGTGTTTATCTAATGTTTTCCTTTTTTTTAGTTCGTTTTTCTAATTTGTTAATTTCTTCGCTCAAATTTATTGAATATTTTCAGATCAGTTTTCAGATTTTCATTTAATTGGTGGAAATTATTTATATCCATTTAAAAAAAAGGATATTTTGATAATGAAATGAAATGTTATTGAATACTACGAAAAACTTATAAGTTTCTGATTTTATATATCACTTATTGAGGTGTATAAAAATTATAAAGGAAAACCAAAGATACTTCAATTACATACTAATCCTTGCGGATGTCACTGTAATTATATTATCGTTAATTTTAGCATGGTATCTACGTTTCCAGACCAGTGTCTTTGGTGATATAGGTGTTAGTGGTTGGGGATTTGCCAATTATATGATACCGTTAGTGATAATTATACCCCTCTATCTGGTTCTCTACTATATTTTCGGTTTATACCGACCACAAAGGACCAATACAATTGTCTCTGAAATTGGGGATATAATCAAAGCAAATTTCACCGGACTGGTAATACTCACCACCCTCTTATTTTTGTTCAATGCAGTTGATTATTCCAGGTATGTTCTGGCTGGTTTCGTCACCCTCAGCACCCTTTTTACTGGCATTGAAAGACTGGCCGTTAGAAGTTTTATGCGGTTTATTCGCAGTAGAGGTTACAACATCAAACACATCCTGTTGGTGGGTGGAGATGAGCTTGGTCATAAGTTTGCCCAGAGAATAGAGGAAAACCAGCATATTGGTTACCATATCATGGGATTCCTGGATAACAATCTTGAAGTGGGACATAAAATCTTAAATTCAGAGGTAATAGGGAAGATCAAGGATCTTGAGCATCTGATTTTAACATCACCCCTGGATAGAGTGGTGATAACTTCATCCCCACCGGATTACAATATCATGGAAATTGTGGATCTCTGTGAGAAACACGGGGTAAAAACAGTGATCATACCCGAGTTTTCCAGATATTTCCCTGCCCGGCCTAACATTGATATGCTGGATGATATTCCCATAATAGATGTAAGGCACATACCCCTGGATAATATGTATAAAAAATTTTTAAAGAGGACTTTCGATTGTATCGCAGCAACTCTAGCCATAATCATCTTATCACCCATTATAATAATCACAGCTTTACTGGTAAAAATAAGTTCACCAGGGCCTATCATATACAAACAGGAAAGAGTTGGTTTGAACCGGAAAAAATTCAAGATCTATAAATTCCGGAGTATGAATTCCATTGATGAAAACATGATAATACCACAATGGACCACCCAAGACGACCCTCGAAAGACCAGGTTTGGTTCCTTCATCAGAAGGACCAGTATCGATGAATTCCCCCAGTTTTTCAACATACTCAAGGGTGATATGAGCTTAATAGGTCCCCGACCAGAACGCCCGGTGTTTGTGGAGGCATTCCGGGAGCAGATACCCAAGTATATGATAAAACACTACGTACGCCCAGGAATGACTGGATGGGCCCAGGTTAATGGTTGGAGGGGTAACACCTCCATTGAAAAAAGGATTGAGCACGATATTTATTATGTGGAGAACTGGACAGCTTTACTGGAAGTTAAAATATTCTTTTTGACTTTTATCAGGGGATTCATCAATAAGAATGCCTATTAATCATCAATAATAACTTGATTTTATTATTCTACC
>ENA-UOOI01003046-UOOI01003046.1-fermentation-metagenome-genome-assembly--contig:-NODE-3046-length-13286-cov-46.409946_pt1 | contig 13286 bp, 12 predicted proteins | sample MGYA00245779_ERZ724027 | MGnify/ENA primary metagenome ERZ724027 (study PRJEB28704, sample SAMN03018318) | fermentation metagenome | biome: anthropogenic terrestrial biome; feature: soil... | reverse complement strand
TTAAATAAAAGATCTTTCTCCCGGTCGTCCCGATACAATGAAAAAGAGGAAGCATCCACCAGATGGTCCGTGGCGCGTAGACGTTCAAATCCGGATGGCTCTTTTGCCTGTTCATGTATCGTTTCCACACGGCTGATATTCGTCTGGTTTACCTTTTTCCTTATCAGGGAATCAAAAACAGCGGATATGGGATCGGAAACATAATTGAGAACCTGATAGATGAACAGAATGGAGCCCACGGTCATTTTTCCATGGAAGCACAGGACCGCAGATACCGAAAGAATCAAAATACTGTAAAACTTACTTACCGTGGCTGGCAGAGCCGTTGACAAAATTTCGTAAAATCTGAATTTTGTAATGAAATTCAAATACTGCCCTGAGATTTTCCTGTACCGATGAATGAAGTAATCTTTCGTTCTGCTTATGTTGATTTCCCGCTTGGATTCGATGATTCGTCTGGTTTCATTTAAATAGGCATCCTGCGTTGGCATTCCTTTTTTCTGAAAATCACTGCTGATTTGGCTGGGCTTTATGGTAGCAGCCAGTGTAATGGGAATATACAGCACAAACAATGCGCCTATCATCGGGTTAATGTAAAAATTGATTCCCATAACTGCCAGAACAATTATAATATTCGCAATCCAGTAGGTATACAGATTGGTCGTTATTTCCCCATAGGCAAAAGCACAGTTCGTCACCACATTATAATAATATCCTTTGTCATTTCGGCTGTAGTTTTTATAATTGAGATTCAAAAGATTCATGAGTGTATTCCTTGATGTCACAATAGATGCATTCAATTCTTCCTTTAGAGGCAGGAAGCGGTTCATGTAAATATTGGATAAACAGCTGCAAATGGTTATAAGGACCGTCCCAAGAACCCAGGAAGGAAAAAGAGCTTCCTTCCCTCCAATCAATATATTATCAACAAGATAGGACAGACAGGAAGCAAAAGCCAATGCCAGCATGGCATCCAGACATAATCCCATGGCAATCAGAAAAAGCTTCAGACGATATCGATATAAATACATTTACTATCCTCTCCTTCACGCCAAAAGACCTGGAAAACACCTAAATCAATACCCTTTTTGGTGATGCAATACGGATGAAAAATGGAAATGCAGTCAATCCTTCCTGATCTGCTGATGAACAATTGCCCCATTCTCAACGATCAGATCTCCGTCATACTCCACTTTCCCTATCTCACAGCCTTCCCCGATCCGAATATTCGTTCCCATGAGCAGATCTGCCCGGGTATGGACAACCTGAATGACATCGGCCTGAATGCTGTTCACTTCCAGTTCTGCTTCTGTTACGGTCTTTCCTTTTTCTACAACAACATGATCGGCAACCATGTCTCCCTTTACCTGACTGTTGTTATTTAATTCAATATGTATGCCGTCTGAAACAAGCCGTCCCTGAATCGCAAAACCGCCTTTGGACAGGAACTGATCGGTCTCCACATCCCCGCCGGTCTGCAAAAACCCGGCCAGTCGGATCCGGTCCGTATGAATGCCACGCTTTGTACGGCAACTTCCACTGACGGATATACTGTCCGCTGATATTTCCTCTTTTATCTTTATACCACCGGAAACTGCCAGGGAATCGCAATGCAGATTGCCTTCTATCCTGGACTGACCGCTGACAGACAATTGATCCGCCTCCACATCGGATTGAAACTCTCCCATTCCCGAAATGGAAATCCTGTCCCCTTTGACCTTCCCATGGCCTTTGAATTTCCCTGCCACACTGATCCTGTCCGCCTGAACGTCCTTCTGAAAATCTGCCATGCCGGAAATACTGATCTGATCCGCAGAAACGGGGCCGGTAAAGCTGCCCATGCCGGAAATGCTAAGTTGACCGGTTTTTATTTCACCATCATAGCGCGCATGGGAACGGATGAATATATTTTCCCCTTTTTCTCCACTCCCCGCGTGATGAGAAGAATGCGGAGCATCATCCTGCGAAGCGTCTTTCTGCGAAGCATCTTCCTGCGAAGCATCTTCCTGCGATTCACCGTATTGATTCGTACCTTCCGCCTCCGGGTCTGCCTCCCCATCCTCCTTCGAAGTCCCAAGTGCCTCCAGCAGATCCATGGTTTCCTCCATATTCAGTTTCCCGGCCTTGAACATTTCCAGAATCCGTAACCTCTCCTCACTCATTTTGAAACCCTCCTTATTTTTATGCCTTCAGGCCTTCAGCAGCCGTCTTTCTCTCCAATGGCCTGGTTTTCCCTTACTTGCTTTTGCTCCTCCCTTTTAGCCTGTTGAGTGCTTCCTGCGGGCTGATCTCACCTTTTTCCAATGCATTCAGAATCTCAGCTGTTTCCTTTTCATCCGGCGAGTTCTGCTGAACCGGTGCAGGCTCTGCCGTCGCTCCTTTTGCTGACAGGTTCAGGGCCTGCAGCACTTCGTCCAGACGATTGCGGATCGTGGGATAGGATAATCCAAGTTCCTTTTCCACGTCCTTGATATTCCCCCTGCATTTGAGGAATGCCTCGATGAAGTCCGCCTGCTCCCGCTCCAGGCTGCAAAACCGGCAGGGAGTAAACTCGCCTTCCGTTCTGGTATGACAATGACTGCAGACAAACCCGGTGATGGTAATTTCATGCCCGCAGATACTGCACTTCCCCGGCACCTGATATCTCATATTTATCACCTCCATGTTTATATTTAAACACAGTATTTCAATATTGTCAACTCTATTTTGATATATTTAATTTTGTAATTAATATTGTTTATAAACGAATTGACGTTCACATAATCATTTCATTTTTTTGCATTTATTGCGCTTTGATTTTACTTTTTCAGACGTCTGCTTAGGGGTATGCAATTGACCAATCCATTATTTCTCCAGGACAAACAGATCATCCAGCCTATCGTCCAAAAAGCGGTACACATCTTCCAATGCCCGATTATAAATAACCGGAGCGATTTTCTCCAGGATAAATCCCAGAAAGAGCTCGGCAGCCATATCCCCTATGACCTCGTCCCTTTCGTTTTCAAAATAAACCTTGATGTCCTCGATACACTGCTTTTTCTTCTCCCGATCAATATCATTGCGGTCCATTAGAGCCCTCCTTTTTTATTATACCCGGGTGATACTATAACCGGCGTCTCTGCCGGTCAGTCTCATACAGCAGAATCGATGCTGCACATGCCACATTCAGGGAAGAAGCGGAACCATGGATTGGAATCTGAACCATACTGTCACACAGGCTGCGATAGCTTTGGCTCATACCGCTGGTTTCGTTTCCGAGAACGAGAGCAGTGGGAGCAGTGAAGTCATGATCCGCAAGATCGGTATCCGCCTTTTCGTCCGAGCCGACAATGTGAAACCCCGGCAGGGCACTCCGGATCCCAGTCAGCCAGGGCAGCAGTTCCTTATGGGACGGCAGCCGGAGGACCGGTAAGGTAAAAAGGGAGCCGACACTGGCCCGGATCGTGCGCGGATCATAAAGATCGACGCAATGGCCGGTCAGAATCAGCCCGTCTGCCCGGAAGGAATCACAGGTCCGTATAATGGTTCCCAGATTTCCATAATCAGAAGGACGGTCAAACAACACAAGCAGCAGATGATCGTGAATCCGAATCCGGGAAAGGGAGTTATCCGGCATGTCGGCCACCGCCAGCAATTCCGAAGGCTCCTCCTTGTCACTGAGCTCCGCCATAAGGGCTGCCGGCAATTCGATGTGTTCCCTTGCCCCGGCTGTTTTCAGGATGTTCCGTGCCCATTCGGACAGGCGGACATCCTGCGTATAGATCAGAGAGTGAATGCTCCATTTGTTCTCCACCAGGCGGGAAATGGGATTCACACCTTCCACAAAAAACTCCCCGTATTTGTTTCGCTTTTCCCGATTGCGGCATAATACCTCAATATGCTGATATACGTTATTTTTGGACCAGACCTGGATGACTTCCGGAACCATTTGAAACACCTTCCATTCTTTTGTATAAAACCGTTTCTCCGACTTTCCCTCAACGATTTTGGCATCTCTCATCCCACATGGCCTGTCAAGGACAATCCTCACCGCCTGTGTTCAAAAAATCATGAGAATCAACGGTATGGTAAAAATGGATAAAATGGTGGAAATGCTGATGCATCGGGAAGCCAGGCCGGCATCCCCGCCATATTTTCTCGAATAAATTGCAGCATTGGCTGCGGCAGGCATGGCAGTCAGAATGACACAGACATGCAATACGTCCTTTGGCAGCCTCAGGGGGCTCAGCATGGCATAAACCAGCAAGGGAAGAACGATCAGCCGCACGACACTCCCGTAATAAATTTCCTTCCCCCGAAACAGCTCCCGTACCGGCACCTCTGCCAGCAAAGACCCGACGATTAGCATGGAAAGAGGCGTCGTCATGGATCCCACCATGGAAACAGCCTGCATCACCACATCCGGCAGCGGAATCTGGAAAAGAAAGAGAAGCATGCCAACGACAACGGAAAGAAGGATGGGGTGGGTCAGAATCTTTTTCAGGGCATCCCTGTCACTCCTGCCCGTAAAAATCATGACCCCGTAGGATAAAGCCAGAACTTGAAACGGAATGGAATACAAGGCGCCATAAAATACCCCTATGCTGCCAAAAATGCTGTCCAGCACCGGCAAACCCATAAACCCGCAATTGGAAAATACCGTTATGTATTTCAATACATTCCGGGTCGAATCCGGCCAGCGCAGATAGAGGAACCTGCCTGCCAGCATGGAAACCAGATGGATCACCAGGGACAACAGCAACACCAGTCCGGCGTTGCGGAGCATCTCCTCCGAAAAGTCAAAATCAAAGGAAGAAACGATCAGCAGCGGCTGCGTTACCTGAAGCAGCAGATCGGATAATCTCCCAACCATATCCGCGGATATGATATTTCTCTTTCTGGAATACAGCCCAACCAGCAGCACCAAAAACAAAACGATGACCTGACGAACAACAATACTGCTTTCCACGGCAACCCCCAACTTTGCAGCATGAACCCCTGCCACACTGATTTTCCCTTATCCCTTTTATCGCTGACTTTTTAAATAAGCTACGAAAATCATTATAGCATATTTTTCTGCAGTATACGCTGTTCCGACCCATTTTCAGCTAAAGTTCGGTTATCATGTCCTCAAAGCAGGATTCCGACAGCAACAAGCAGAATCAGGGAAACATTGATCAGCAGAAAGTTTTGGATGGCAACTACGAATGTGTCCTTCTTCGTCGGAAGCTTCCGGAAAGCATCGATATTTCTTCGGACCGGAATGAGGGTAAACAGAACCGGGAGAACCGTCCATGGAAGAATGCCAGGAATCAAAAGCAGAAGGATACTGACAAATGCTGAGTAATAGAGGCCCTGAAACAGGGCCAGGGCTTTTTCCTTCCCGATATAAATCGGAAGCGTGTACCGTCTGTTTTCCAGGTCGTCTTCCATATCGCAGATATTGTTTGCCAGCATGATATTGGCAATGCAGGCGTTGGCCGGCCAGGCCACCAGAAAAAGGCGCAGCAGCTCATGGAAGTCCACATGAAGATCCGCCAGCCCGCCGGCAAAAGTCAGATAAGCCAGGGTCTCATCAGGAATTTGGATCCATACGGACAGAAAAATGATGACAAATCCCATAAAGAAGCCGGAAAAACATTCGCCCAGAGGCATCCGCGAGATCGGAACCGGCCCGCAGGTATACAGGATACCAACGGCAAAGGAGACAATCCCGGTGATCAAAACAATAAGAGAGGTGCGGCGGTACAGCAGGATCCCGAAGGTAACAGCAATGGCAAAAAGCACCAGGATCGTGGCCTGTACCGTGGTTTCCTTCAGATGATCCCGGACTATGGCATTATGCCGTTCATAGCCGAATCCCTTTTTCTTTTTCGCTTTTTTATAATCCTGATAATTATTGATGGCCGTTGTGGTCATATCAAAACTCAGCAGGGAAATCAGCATAAACAGAAAGTTCCAAAATTCAAACTGCCGGTATCGGAAAAAGGCAAAAACGGTGCCAAAAACGAAAGGGACCATGCTGGCCGCTTTGGTCTGAATCTCCACCAGCTTTAAAAAGCTGCGCATCTTCAACAAATATCAACCTTCTCCCGGATATTCCGCCCCCAATCGTCCCCTATCGTCTCTCATTCCTATCATCTTTCCCGATTTCAGAAAAAATATAGCCATAGCCCGGGAAACCGCTCCTGCCCCGGAATTCATTCCTATACCCAGGAATTCATTCCTATACCCCGGAATTCATCGGCTCCAGAAGTCGTCCAGAATCCGGCCCGCGGCCTCCGGGGAGAAAACCTTTCGGACGCCCCGCCACTCCGCCGGGAAAAGATCCCGGTAACGCCGGTGCAGGAAACGATCGTCCAGCAGCAGCACAAACCCTTTGTCCTCCCCGGTACGGATCACCCTGCCGGCTGCCTGCAGGACCCGGTTCATGCCCGGAAACTGATAGGCATATTCAAACCCGTGCCCGTTGCACTGCCGGTAATACCGGGACATGATATCCCGCTCCGGAGACAGCTGCGGCAGTCCCACGCTGACTATAACCGCTCCGGACAGCCGGTCGCCGGTGAGATCAATCCCTTCGGAAAAGATCCCTCCCAGGACAGCAAATGCAATCATGGATTGGGACGGATCCGCCTCAAAGGAATTCAGGAATTCCTCCCGCTGCTCTTCCTTCATATGGCTTTCCTGTATCCGGGTATCCTCTTTTGGCCAAAGGCTTCGATATGCCTCATAAACCTGATCCATATATTGAAAGGATGGAAAAAACACCATATAATTGCCTGCCCGCCGGGTCACCGCTCTGATGTATCCTGCAATGCCGGCATAGCTGCTCTCCCGGTCGCGGTAGCGCGTGGATATATTCCCCGCCGTCATGACGCAGAGATTTTCCGGCGGAAAAGGGGAAGGCAGGCACAGGGTCGGATCCGTTTCCTCTCCTCCCAGCATATCCCGATAAAAGCTCAGGGGCTGCAGCGTCCCGGAAAAGAAAACAGCTGAGCGTCCTTTTTCACAGGCCTTTCGGAGAAGGGCGGACGGATCCACGCAGAAAAGCTTCAGCCGGATCTCCTGATTTCTCCGTGTCACACAGGTGACATACCGCTCATCATAAAGCCGGAACACCGTCAGAAAGGTTCTGCAGTGAAAAAACAGATCCAGCAGGCCCGAATCGCCCCTGCCGGAATGCCTGCTTTCCAGAAAGGCTTCCAAAGCCTCCGTAAGCCGCTCCACATGGGCATGGAGCCCGGTCGGCAGCTCCACCGTCCGGGCCCCCTCCTCCTCCGCAAATTCCCTGCGCATGGCAAGAAAGATCCGGTTGATCTCACTGATCTCCTGATATGCCTTCGGCGCAGCTTCCTTCAGGACTTTCCTCTGCTTCAGGAATTCCTGTTTGGAAAGCTCCGCAGAGTACATATCCCTGGCCCGCTCCACCAGGTTATGGGCTTCATCCACCAGCAGCACATAGTCCCCGCCGGAATCAAAGTAGCGCCTTAAATAAGCCCGGGGATCAAATGCATAATTGTAATCACAGATAATACAGTCCATCCAGAGGGAAATGTCCAGCTCATATTCAAAAGGGCAGACGCGGTGTTTTTTGGCATACTTCACCACCGTCTCCCGGGTGATATCCCGTTCCTGAGCCAGCAAATCCAGAACGGCTTCATTGATCCGGTCGTAATGGCCGCAGGCAAAATCGCATTCCTTCGGATCACAGGAAGCATCGGGACAAAAGCATATTTTCTCCTTCGCCGTCAGCGTAATCCGGCGAAAAACCAGCCCCCGTTCCTCCATAATCCGGATCGCCTGCTCTGCTGCCTGCCGGGTTACCGTTTTGGCCGTCAGATAAAAAATCTTCTCTCCCATTCCTTCTCCCATGGCCTTTACCACCGGATACAGGGTGGAAATGGTCTTGCCTGTTCCGGTGGGGGATTGGGCAAACAACAGCTTTTGATCCCGAACGGCCCGGTACACGCCTACAGCCAATTCCCTCTGGCCCCTGCGGTAATGGGGAAAGGGAAACGGGAGCGCCCGTGCGGAGCGATCCCGCTCACCCTTATACTGCAGTGAAATATGCGCCCACTTTGCATACTGCTCCGCCAGGCCCTGAAAAAAGTCCTGCAGTTCCTTCCTTTGAAATGTTTTGTCAAACCGCCGGATTCTCCCCGTTTCCACATGAAAATAGGTCAGGCGGATGGTAACTTCCGGCAAATCCATCCGGTGGAGCAGCATCCATCCATAACACTTTGCCTGGGCCCAATGCAGGGGATTGGAATCCTCCTGAATCTGTTCCGGCGGAGTCATGGTACTCTTGATTTCCTCCAGGATGGTTCCTTCCCCTGTATCGAAAATGCCGTCGGCAATCCCGTCCACTACAAGAAGAAATTCCGCAAATTCCGTTTCACAGGAAAGCCGCACCTCCGCCTGATAATTCTCCCCTGCTTCCTTCTGCAGTTTCCGATGGACCCTTGTGCCGCGCTGCATGGCCTTGTTCCCGCCGCTCCCCGTCGGTTCGATATCCCCCGAACGAAGAAGGAATTCCACCATATTGCGTACCGATATTCTGATCGTGGGTTTTGGATTACAGATCTTAAGTTTACAGATCAAAGTCCCCGTCCCTGAATATGGAAACCGTCTTTCCGTCCGCTGTCTTTCCTTCAATGCAAAGATCCTTCGTGCCAAACATAAAGTCCACATGAATCAGGGAATCATTGATTCCGGCAGCGATCAGCCCTTCCCTGTCCATGGATTCACTGTCCGTAAGGCAGGTCGGATAAGCTTTGCCGATGGCCATATGGCAGGAAGCGTTCTCATCAAACAGGGTATTGTAGAACAATATGCCTCGTTCGGAAATCGGCGAATGCCAGGGTACAAGAGAAAATTCGCCCAGATAGTGGGAACCCTCGTCCGTGTGAATCAGGTGCTTCAGGATTTCTTCCCCTTTTTCAGCCCGGACGCCGGTAATCCTGCCGTCCTCAAAAGTCATGGAGAAATTCTCGATCAGGTTTCCGTTGTAATTCAGCGGCATGGAGCTGACCACCGTTCCGTGGACTCCGGTTCGCGCTGGCGCGGTAAACACCTCTTCGGTGGGCATGTTGGCGATGAATTCCACCCCATCGGCGGCAACTTCCGCTCCGCCCAGCCAGACATGATTCTTCGGCAGCTCCACCCGAAGATCCGTACCCAGTGAATTTTTCACATGGACCCACTGCAGCTCCATTTGGTTGAGTGCATTCATATGCTCCTTCAGGCTGGCCTTGTGCTGTTCCCATGCCTTTACCGGATCCGCTGTATCAGCCCGCACGGACTGAAGGATTGCCTCCCAGAGTTTGGCCACTGCCTGCTCCTCCGGTTCGCCGGGAAACACCTTTTTTGCCCATGCCACTGTGGGGGCGGAAACCACACACCAGGTGTTCTGATTGCTCATCATGCGTTCCCGGTATTCCTTCAGGGCGACGGAAGAAGCCTTGTCGGCCCTGGACATCCGGTCCGGGTCCACATCCTTCATCAGCTCGGGATCGGATGCGCTGATGCTGAGAAATGCAGCACCTGCCCTGGCATAGGAAAGGTAAAACTCCCTCCGCCACTCCGGCACCTCATCAAAAATTTCATCAGCTCCATGCAGGTAACGGATCCTGGATGAAATCTCATCGCTCCAGTTCAGAACGACCTCTCTGGCCCCTTCTTCGTAAGCGGTTTCTGACAGGATCCTGGCAAAGGGGGCGCATTCCACCGGAGTCGAAATGACCAGGGTCTGATTCGGCTGAATATTGATCCCTGTTTTCACAACCAGCTGTGCATACTTTTTCAATGCTTCCTTGTTCATCTTTACACCTTCCGTTTCCAATGTCCGGCCCCGGCTGTCTTTCTCCTGCCTGATACCGGGCATTTTAATGTTTTCCGCTTTTCGTCATGCGGAACTTCTCCTTATGATAAGATAAGGATAGATCTGTATGGAACCTATGATATCATAAATTCAGCTGTTTTTGAAAGGAAGGATTTCATGAATTGCAGGGCCTGTTCCGATCCTGGAAAAATGCCTGTTTTCTACCAAAAAGTGTATGCCATTACTGCCCGAATCCCCAGAGGCAAAGTGGCATCCTATGGCCAGATCGCTTCCCTGGCGGGAAATCCCTTTGCGGCCAGGGCCGTGGGAAACGCCATGAAGCAGGCGCCGGAAATGCTTTCCCTTCCCTGTCACCGGGTAGTGCGCCAATCCGGTGAGCTTACGGCCTGCCGCTCCTTCGGCGGTGCCGGCGGCCAGCGAAAGCTTCTGGAAGCGGAAGGAATTACCTTCCGGGAAAACGGGTATGTCGATATGAAGCAGCATCAGTGGAAAACAGAAGGATAAAATGGAGCCTGTATACTCAATTTGTCTTTTCGGCTGCAGAACCAATCTTGCAATTTATTCGTGAATGCTATATAATTTTACCAGATAAGCATCTTTTAAGAGGGTGCTTGGGAAGCAACTGCAATAAGAGAAATAGGAGGAATACATTATGGCATTTTCCGTTGCTTTGCAAATCTACTCCGTCCGGGATTATGCTGAGAAAAGCCTGAGGAGTACGCTGCAGAAGGTAAAGGAAATAGGATACGATGGCGTTGAGTTTGCCGGATTATACGGAATGGAACCGGCAGAAGTGAAACGCATGGTGGACGAGATCGGTCTGATTCCGATTTCTGCTCACGTACCCCTTGATGAAATGCTTGACGCTCCGGATAAGGTGATCGGTGATTATGCTCAGATAGGATGCAGGTATATTGCCGTTCCCTATCTTAAGGAAGAACGCAGGCCGGGCACCGACCGGTTTAAAGAAACCATCAAAGACATTGATTCCCTGGCCGCTGTCGCAAAGGAGCACGGCATTCAGATGCTCTATCATAATCATGATTTTGAATTCAAAAAAATAGACGGGGAATACGGACTGGATATTCTGTATCAATCCATACCGTCCGATTTGCTCAAGACGGAAATTGACACATGCTGGGTGAATGTAGCCGGCGAAGATCCGTCCGAGTATGTGAGAAAATATTCCGGAAGATCTCCGGTCGTTCATCTGAAGGATTTTGTCATGAGTGGAAAGAAAAAGCCAAAGCAGATGTACGAACTGATCGGCACCGAGCCGCAGAAGAAGGAAGAGGAAGCAAAGGAAGAGGACGAAGAAGAAGTATTCGGCTTTCGTCCGGTGGGATACGGTGTACAGAACTTTCCCTCCATTCTGACTGCTTCCGAAGAAGCGGGCGCGGAGTGGGTCATCGTCGAGCAGGACAAACCGGCATTGGGCAAAACTTCCATGGAATGCGCCGAAATGAGCCGGAAATATCTCCGTGGTCTGGGAGTTTAAGAAAGAGGAAATCCTTTTATGAAATTTATCCATAGACAGGTGGCTGACTGCGGTATGGGAAGCAAGAGAGATTCGGTTTTCCTCCTGCGCGACTACCGCATCACCCACCGTGAATCCTGAAAAAAAGGATGAAATAAAAGCCAGGCAAAGAACTGCCCGGCTCCCCTTTATATTGCCTTTCCAAAGCCATCCATATGCTTTTTCCGTTTCAGACTCAAAAACATACCAGCAAGGCATGATAATTGATAACTCGATTTCATTCATTTTTCCGAATCAGCTGATTTACCTGTTCCCGCTTTTCCAGAAGCCAACGGTCGTCCTGCGGATATTCCTGAAAAGTGATTGGGTGCTCCAGTCCGTCGTCCAGCAATCGGATCACGGCATCCCGTCCGATTTTCTCCTCCAGCAAAGTCAGGGCACGCATATCCTGAAGGGCTTCATGGAACACTTCCGACCGAATGGACTCCAGGGGGCCATCCTCCCCCGGATATACGATGAAGGCATCTCCGGACGGGAATGCCCCGCCTGCGTCCGTTACCCGGAAGGGATCAATGGGCCGTATGGAATACTGGGAATACCAGAAATTATAGCCCCACTGCAGAAAACCAGCTATGTGATATTTGTATAGCTGCGTGCCGAGAATCCGGTTCCGGGCGGAAGGGAAACAGAAAAAGCGATTGGATACCTTCTTGTACTGGCTGCAGCAGTAATACGTCCACAAATCCGGCACCTGATGCTCCAGAAAGGGTTCCAACCAGTTGGATGCCGGTATGGGCCGTTCCACCAGTCCGTTTTCATAAAAGGAATAGTCGGACAGGGCATCCACAATGGGAAAACCGCTTAAATGCTTTTTCAGGATACGGCTTGCGTTTTCATAGGCGGCAAGGTGCTCTGCATGCGGCTCATCCGATACATGGAACCAGCTGCGTTTCTCCAGTCCATGTGACCGAAGGAAAGACACCAGCGCGGGCAGAAAGGCATCCAGAAAATGCTCATATTCGGGTCCTGCCGCATCGGTTTCCCATCCGAAAATCCGTTTCTCCCGCCCATTCTCCGTCGCCATGATCTTTGGGGCATGTTCCGCTCCCCACTGGGTAAATAAATGGGAAAATTCAAAATATTTCACACCACAGTCCAGGCAAAGATTCACCCAACGCTCCAGCCGGTCGAATCCAAACCGGTAATCGTTCCCGGACTTTTGAACATCCACCAGCTGTACGGTGGGACGTTCCCCTCCCACCTCCGTATCCAAAGGCGGTGTAAAAACCGGTGTCAGGATCATATTGATACCATGTTTTACCGCATTCCGGAGATATTGTTCCACCCGTTTCCAGTATGCTTCACTGAATACCTCAATCCCGTACCAGGTGGCAATGCAGTCGGTATGAAACCACATGGTATGGATCAGCGACTGTTCCGGAAGCTTCTCCCCCATGATAAGAAGATCAAAGGTCTCCGATGCCAATGTTTCTCCGGAACCCTCTGCGGCAAGCTTTAGCTGTATGGCATATTGGCCCGGCTGAACCGCCTGTCTTTGGGGATTTACAGTGACCCAGACGGACTGCCACTGCCTGGACAAAGTCAGCGGGCCTGAAAGCGGCAGCAGAAGGTCCGGGTAAAGTCCCGGCCCGGTCCGCAGCACATTTTCATCATGATCCTCACGAATCGGAAAGTCCGACGGAACCGGCACCACCTGCCGAAGCAGGACAAAGGGTGCCAAATCCGGCTGCGTCTGCACAAAAAGGGCAGCGGACAGGTGCTCCTGTGCCGCATCGGGCCGGATCCGCAGGGCAATCTGAAAGGAATATACCTCATCCGCCAAAGCGGATCCCTTCTCCCAGCGGAAAGCGGAAAGCTCCTCATCCGGGAAAACCTTTTCCAAAGAACTCAATAGCCTGGATTCCACAATGCTGTTCATTTCAAACTCCTTTTCCCTTGTTACAGTCTTTTATACTTTTATAGAAT
>ENA-UOOI01003045-UOOI01003045.1-fermentation-metagenome-genome-assembly--contig:-NODE-3045-length-13290-cov-4.547412_pt1 | contig 13290 bp, 14 predicted proteins | sample MGYA00245779_ERZ724027 | MGnify/ENA primary metagenome ERZ724027 (study PRJEB28704, sample SAMN03018318) | fermentation metagenome | biome: anthropogenic terrestrial biome; feature: soil; material... | reverse complement strand
ATAGCGGACCAGGCGCGGAATCGGCAGCGCAAGCAGAAGTGCGTCGAAGAGCGACTTGTGGTTACAGCATACGATCAGCTTCCCCTTTTTCGGGACATTCCGGAGCCCGCGGTACCGGACCCAGAAGACGAGCCTGCACGGCAGGTAGAAAGCGACCCTGAAAACCATCTGCAAGGGAGAGGATCTCATTTTGTCGAGGTCCGGCGCAGCGCCAGCCCCTCCAGGCTCTCTTCCCGAAGCGCGGCGATCTTGCCCATCACCATCCGGCTGGCGCTGCGCAGTTCGGAGGGGGTGCCGTTCCGGATGCCCAGTTCTTCCGGAGGGATCGGCCTGCCGTAAGAGACGATGCTCGTGCGGAAAGTGCCCGGGACCCCCCCGCTTGTGTCCGTGATGCAGCAGGGCAGCACGGGGACGCCGTTCCGGTAGGCGAGCAGAACCGCCCCAGGCTTCGGGCGCTGGAGGCTCCCGTCCTTCGAGCGAGTCCCTTCGATGAAGATGCCGAGGACGTTTCCGTCTTTCAGCAGCCGCTCCGCAGTCGAGATCGCCCGCTTGTCGCCCCTGCCGCGGGAAACCGGAAACGCGCCCAGGCCCGAAATGACGGCTTTGACGACCGGATTCCGGAAAAGCTCTTCCTTGGCCATGAAGAAGATCTGCCTGCGCTGGCTGTAGGCGAGGCGCAGCGGGTCCGTCATGCTCGCATGGTTGCAGCACAGGACGACCCCGCCCTCTTCCGGCAGATTCTCCGCATGACGGACCCGGCTGGGCATAACCAAATGGAAGAACCAGGGGAGCAGGGTCCTGGCAAACGTATAAAACGGCGTACGAGTCATAGTTTCACCGCTTCCCGCCCGGTTATTTGCCCGGGAAGCAGCTTTTTGATGACCGCCGTCACCTGTTCCACGGACTGCTCCAGCGTATTTCCCGTCGTGTCGATCCGAACCGCGCCCCCGGCGGGCACGAGGGGCGCCACGGCGCGGTGCGTGTCGTTGTAGTCGCGCTGTTTCAGGTCCGCGAGGATCTCGTCATAGACGGCCGCCTTCCCCGCGGTCCGCATCTCCTCATACCGGCGGCGGGCGCGGTCCTCGGGCGCGGCGGTCAGGAAGATCTTCACCTGGGCGCCCGGCAGGACGACCGTGCCGATGTCCCGGCCGTCCATGACCACGTCGTTCCGAAGGGCGAGCTCCCGCTGAAGGGAGAGCAGGAACCCGCGCACCTCCGGAAAAGCGGAAACGGCGGACGACGCCTTCGAGACTTCCGGCGACCGGAGCTCGTCCGTCACGTCGTTTCCGCACAGGATCACCCGCTGTTCCCCGTCCCGGTAGCAAAGGGTGACTGTGATCTTTTCGAGCATGCCGCGGACGGCGTCCCGGTCGGACGGCGCGGCCCCCGCGCGCAGGACGAACAGCCCCACGGCCCGGTACAACGCGCCGGTATCGACGTAGACAAACCCGAGCTCCTTCGCGGCACGGCGCGCGATGGTGCTTTTGCCGGCTCCGGCCGGCCCGTCAATCGCAACCGCAATCATTTCGGCATAGCCTCCGATTTTTTCATGGAATTCCCCGCGAGCCGCCCCGTGCAGAACGCGATCTGAAGATTGAACCCGCCGGTGTAGCCGTCCACGTCGATCACTTCGCCCGCAAAATAAAGCCCCCGCTTAAGGCGGGACTCCATACTTCTGGGGTCGATCTCCTTCGTCGAGACGCCGCCCGATGTGACGATCGCCTCTTCGATGGGGCGGAAGCCGCTGACGTCGACCTCGAACGATTTCAGCAGCGCCGCGAAGTCGTGCCGCTGCTGCCGGGTGATCGCGTTGCATTTCGTATCCGGCGGGATGCCGGACCTTCTGACGGCGACCGGGATCATCTTGCGCGGCAGCAGCCCCGAGAGGGAATTCCCGAAATCCCGGTTGTGGTTTTCCCCGAACTCCCGCACCAGCCGCGCGTCCAGCTTTTCCGGGCTGAGGGCCGGCTTCAGGTCGATGACAACGCGGTATTTCCCCGGCTTCATCGGGCGCATATGGCTGCTGGCGCTCAGTATGACGGGGCCCGAAAGCCCGAAATGCGTAAACAGAAGCTCGCCGAAATCCTCGTACACCGTTTTGCCCGTCCCGGTGTCCTCGACGCGGATCGCGACGTTCCGGAGCGACAGGCCCATCATGTCCCGGCAGTCGCCGCCGGACGCCGTCAGCGGGATCAGCGACGGCGCAAGGGGAAGAACGGTATGGCCCGCCTGCTTTGCCAGCCGGTAGCCGTCCCCGGTCGAACCGGTCGCCGGGTACGACGCGCCGCCGCAGCAGACCGCGACGCAGTCCGCCGGGATCTCAGCGCCGTCCGTAAGGCGCACGCCCCGCACGCTCCCGTCGGGAATCAGCAGTTTCTCCGCCCTTCCGGTCACAAGGGAGGCACCGGAATGCCGGACGTACCCGATCAGGGCCTCCGCCACGTCGGCCGCCCGGTCGGAGACCGGAAAGACGCGGTTCCCGCGCTCCGTCTTGAGCGGGAGGCCGAGCCCCTCGAAAAAGCGGATCGTGTCCTCCGGGGAAAACTGGGAGGCGGCGCCGTACAGAAAACGCCCGTTCGTCGGGACGTTCTCGATCATCGTCCTCACGTCGCACCGGTTGGTCAGGTTGCATCTTCCCTTCCCGGTGATACGGATCTTCCTGCCGAGGACCCGGTTCCGCTCCAGCAGGCAGACTTTAAGGCCCCTTTCCGCGGCGGTGCCGGCCGCCATCATCCCCGCGGCGCCCCCGCCGATTACCAGCGCGTCATACCCCAACGGGGGAGTCCTCCACCTTTTCGTAGACGCCGTACTCGTCCCAAATGTCTTCGAGATTCTGGAAGGTCTGCTTGACTTCCCCCGATTTTTTGATCGTCACCATGACGATCAGGGCGTTGATCAGACTGAGCGGCGCGCAGAGCGAATCGACGATCGACGCGATGTCGCTCCTGGCGAGAAGAAGGTAATCCGCTTTTTCGGCGACGGGCGACACGGAGGTGTCCGTAATGGCGATGACCTTTGCACCCCGGTTCTGCGCAAATCCCATCGCCTTCGCGATTTTCCGGGAATAGCGGGGAAAGCTGATGCCGATGACCGTGTCCTGCCGGTCGACGTGGATCATCTGTTCAAAGATCTCGCCCTCGCTGGTGGACTGCACCAGAAGGACGTTCTCGAACAGCATGTTGAAGTAATACGAAAGAAAAGTGCCCAGCGCGAGCGCGCTGCGCGCCGCGAGGATATAAATCTTGCGGGAAGAGACGATCGCGTTGACGGCGCGGTAAAAATTTTCGTGCGAGGTCTCCTCCATGGTCCTGCGGATCACGTCGATGTCCTGATTGAAAACGAAATCGAGGACGTCGGAATCGCCGATCCGGCCCGACGTCACATCCATGCGCTGGACGGAGGTCAGCTTGTTGCGGATCATCTCCTGCATCGCCTGCTGCAGCTGCGGGTATCCGCTGTAGCCGATCTCCGTCGCGAAGCGGACGACGGTGGATTCGCTGACGCCGACCGTGGCCCCCAGCTTGGAAGCGGTCATGAACGCGACCTTGTCGTAATGCTCTTCGATATAGTTCGCAATTCTTTTTTGGCCTTTTGAGAAATCCGTCATTTTGTTTTGGATTCTCGCCGCCAATAGATTGTCCATTCCTTCTTCTGCCATTCTCCGCGCGCAAATCGAAAGGAGTGCCGGCCCCGCGCGGGAAACCGACCTTTCTTTATTTACAGAACAATTTTAAGGCCTGTCCCGTAAAAAATCAAGGGGAAGAATGCCCGCGCCCCGCGTGTCAGCGCGGATGGAACCATTTTTTCAGCAAGAAACGGATTTTCCGGCAATACTGCATGACAAGGAGCGAGAGCGCATAGTCGTAAAACAAAAAAACGACGTTCATCAAAATCAGGAACAGCCACGGCAGGTCGACGCCGAAAAACAAGAAGCTGTCCTTCGGAACGCCGAGGAATCGTACGGCGACGTAAAACTCGGCGCATGTCACGAAATTGAAGAACAGAAATTTCAGAAGGAACGCGGCCCAGCGCGGAAATTTTTTCTCAAAAACGGCCTTCAGCATCGGGTAGCAGCCGAAGAACAGGAAAAACAGCAGGGCGGCCTCTTTATCCGCCGCGATCAGAAAGGAGAGCGCCGAAACGGCGAAATAGACCGCCCACGCCCAACCGGGGCCAAATTCCATGACGATATAAAGATTCGGGACCCCGGCGAGCGCGGAAAACGCATACGTCCCCGCCGGGATCAGGCCGGTCAGGAACATCAGGACGGTGTCGACCGCCACGATCATGGAGCAGACGGTCAGCCGGACATTGTGGCCGCTCATCATGGCAAATTCCCCGCAAAGCGCATCAACAGCAAGGTCCCCAACCTCCCCCGCAGCAGTTGCAGCAGAGGTCCGCCGCGCACAGGGTCGTGCAGACATCGCAGCCCGTGCAGTTCCCGTATTGGGGAACATTGGGGTTGTACCCGCCGTACATGCCGTTCCTCTGGTTCGTGACCTGCTGAAAAGCCGCCTGATATTCCGCGTTCTGCGGGTCCATCTGGCAGGCCCGCGCGAAGTCGCCGTACGCCTCGTCCAGCCAGCCGCGTTTGTAGAGGACGGTACCCTTCAGAAAATACCACTCGGCGCTCCGGTTTTCCGGCGGAACCCCGTCGAGGATCTGTTCCGCGTCGGCGACCCGCCCCGTCATGATCAGGTTGCGGACATCCATGTAATCCGAAGACGCCGCGCCGTACCCGTACGGAGAATACCCGCCCGCAGCGGCCCCGCCGTTTTTGCGCTGCCTGCGTTCTTTCACGATCTGATCGTAGGCTTCGTTGACCTCTTTCATTTTCTCTCCGGCGAGGTCCGCGAGGGGGCTGTCGGCGTAGTTGTCGGGATGGTACTTTTTGGCCAGTTCCCGATAGGCCGTCTTGACTTCGTCGTCGGTCGCATCGGGAGACACGCCAAGCACTCTGTAAGGGTCAGACATTTCCGCTCTCCTTTTTTAATAGCTGCCGCTGCATCTGGGGAAGCCCGAGGAAAATCACGTTATGCACGATCGGCCCGAGCCGGTTCATGTCCAGCAGGTCCACCGCGGTTCCGAGCCGGGCAAGCGTTTCGTTCAGCAATTGATTGGCATAAATCCGCACGGCCCCGCAATTTTCCTTAAAGTTTGCGCCGTTCAGCTGAAACTTGACCGCCAGAGGATTAAAAGAGCCGGAACCCACGTCTCTCGCCAGATCGTCCGCCGCATCCATCAGGTACGTCCATCTGCCGAGATAAAAGCCGACCTCCCGCAGGATGCGGCGGAGCGGCTCTTCCATCCGCGGGCCGCAGACCTCTTCGGACGTAAAAAAGCCGGCGAGCAGCCGGGCCGTCGGTTCCGCACAGCGGTCGATCCCCGGCGCGTCCTCCCGCTCCGTCTTCCGCTGTAGCTCCATCGCCTCGCGGGTCAGAAGGGCTAAGGACGGGTAGCGCCTCTCTGCTTTTCTTTTCGCCGCAGCCGCAAACGGAAGAGCCATCCGCCGGGGCAGGCTTCTCCAAAATCCGGAGTCTTCCAGATCGTCGCGGATCTTATAATAGGTCAGCAGTACGGTAAAGGCCGCCGCGCCCGAAAAGATCCCGCCGTTCTCCGGAAAGTAGGCGCATCTCTTCAGGGGATTGGCGGCGCAGCGCCCCTTTTGCGCCCGGGGACAGGCCTGCCGCACGGCGGATAAAAAGATCAGAGCGTAAAACGTGCAGTCATAATTCAGGAACAGGCGTGACAGCGCGCCGTAGTCCTTTCCCAGCCGACGGCACAGGGAACAATAAATGCCGCCGTAATCTTCAAATTCACGGACGAGCAGTTCCGATTTCTGAATCCTGACGTACCCAAACAACTGAAACCATCCTTATAAACAACGCCGCATTTTTCTTGACTATTGCTATTTTACTATACCCAATTCCCCTTTTTAATTAACAATTTATGAATTTTTCCCGGAGAACCCCCTTTTCGGACGAAAAAAAGCCCGTAGCGTGCAAAGGGCGCACCCTTCCCCGGCAGTCCGGCGGGACGCCCCTCCCGCGGGGACGGGCGAGAAAACGCCTGCGAACATTCCGGAAAGGCAGTTGAATTCGGCGACGATACATGGTATAATTTTACAGACATCCACAAAGGGGGACAGCCGCATGAAACTGTACGACATCGACATTCAGAAGCTCCTCGAACTGCTGGACAAGGCCAAAGGAAATGTTTACATGGTCACGGACGACGGCAACAAACTGAACCTGAAAAGCAAGCTGTGCCAATTGTACGGCGTGCGCCAACTGCTCGAAAAAGCCAAAAACTCGACCATTTCCGCCGAACTGAACGTGGAAAACCCGGAAGACGAACTGATGTTCATCAATTACATGATGCAGAAGTGATTCTGCAAAACCGAACAAAAGCAGGACGGCGGTTCCCCGAAAGACGGCCCGCCGCCTTGCTTTTGTTGTTTTCTGTCAACTGTTTCTGTCGACTTTATGGAAAGTTTTCAGGTTTCCCGCCTTCCTGCTGCGCCGGTCAAGCTCCGCTTCCACGTCCTCCGGCGCGATGCCCTGAAAAACCATCAGGACCGTCAGATGATAGAGGAGGTCGGAAATCTCCCCCACCGTATCCCCGTTCCGCCCGTTTTTCGCCGCGATGAGGACCTCGCTGCATTCTTCGCCGCATTTTTTGAGGATTTTATCAAGGCCCTGGTCGAACAGGTAACACGTATAGGAATTTTCCCGCTTTGCCTCCCTGCGGCTCACGGCGGTCCGATAAAGTTCTTTTAAAACATCACCCATCGGTTTCATCCCTCCAGATCTCGTTGAAAAAACAGCTGTGCCGGCCCGTGTGGCAGGCCGCGCCCGTCTGCCTGACCACAACGAGCAGCGTGTCGTCGTCGCAGTCCCCGCAGATTTTCCGCACCTTCTGGAAATGTCCGGAAGTCGCTCCCTTGTTCCAGAGCTCCCGGCGGGAGCGGCTGTAAAACCACGTATACCCGGTTTCCAGCGTCTTCCGGAAGGATTCGCGGTTCATGTAGGCCATCATCAGGACCTCGTTCGACCCCTCTTCCTGCACGACGGCGGGAAGAAGCTCCGCCTTTCCGAAAAACCGTTCCGCCAGATTGTCCGGCTCCCCGGACAGGCGGATGTCCCTTCCTTCGCCGCACAGCTCCAGCGCCGCTCTGAGGTCCAGAGAGCCGGCATACAGGGCTTTCCCGCAGATCGCGCCGTACAGCCCGAGGCCGATCAGGTCCGAGATGTCACGGAGGCCGGAAACCCCTCCGCTCGCGGTGATCCGGCAGGAAACCGAGCGATTCAGGCGGTCCAACATCTCCAGATTTGGGCCGGTCTGCATGCCATCGCGTTCTATGTCTGTAAAGATTAAATACTTCACCCCAGCTTCTTCCATCTCTTTTGCCAGCGCGATGAAGTCGATGGAAGAATCCTCTGTCCAACCGTTCTGGGAAACCAATCCGTTCCTCGCGTCGATCCCGACGGCGATGCGGCTGCCGAACTTTCCAACCGCCTCCCGCACGAGCTCCGGGGCGCGGACGGCCGCGGTCCCGAGGATCACCCGGGAAATTCCGTTCCGCAAATAAAACTCAACGGTTTCCATGCTGCGGATGCCGCCGCCGACCTCCAGCTTCATCCCGGATTCCCGGCCGATTTTCAAAATCAGCCCGGCGTTTTGCGGTTTCGCGCTCTTCGCTCCGTCGAGATCGACGACATGCAGCCACTCGGCCCCGGCGTCGCGGAAGGAACGCGCCGTCTCGACCGCGTCCCCGGCGACTTGCCGGGCGGTGGCATAATCCCCTTGCCGCAGCCGGACGCATTTGCCGTCCACAAGGTCGATCGCGGGTATCACAATCATGTTCCGCCTCCGTTTTCGGTCACAGGCTGCCCTTGGTCGAAAGGACGCCTTCGCCCGCGGGCGCCACGGCGATCTTCAGCGCGTGGGCGACGGCCTTGAACAGCGCCTCGGTCTCGTGATGCGCGTTGCGCCCGTACTCCACCCGCGCGTGGAGCGTAAAGCCCGCGTTTCCGGCAAGGGCGCGGAAAAATTCTTCCGTCATACAAGAATCGTAAGACCCAATCCGCTCCTGCCCGAAATCGGCGTGGAACACCAGAAACGGGCGCCCGCTGACATCCACGGCCGCGAAAGCGAGCGTTTCGTCCATCGGCGCGTAAAAGCTACCGAACCGGGCGATGCCGGAACGGTCGCCGAGCGCCTCGGCAAACGCTTTCCCCAGCACGATGCCGGTGTCTTCGACCGTATGATGGCAGTCCACATGCAGGTCGCCGACCGTCTTCACCTGAAGCCCGAACCCGCCGTGGACGGCAAAGGAATGGAGCATGTGGTCAAAGAAGCCGATCCCCGTCGAAATCCGCACCACTCCGCCGTCAAGGAGCAGGCGCACCGAAACGTCCGTCTCCCGGGTCCTGCGCTGCTGGATGGATTCCCGCACCGAAATTCTCCCCTTTCCCGTTCCGCTCTCCGCGGCCGTTCCGGACTTCATTCCGGACCTCAATGGAATTCGCATGGGCCGTCAGCCCTTCCGCCCGCGCGAGAGCGACGATGTCGTCCGACGCCCGCGCAAGCGCCTCTCTTGTATAATACAGAAAGCTGGATTTTTTTACGAAACTGTCCACCGAAAGCGGCGAGGAAAAGCGCGCCGTGCCGCCCGTGGGCAGAACGTGGTTCGGGCCCGCGTAGTAGTCGCCGAGCGGCTCCGGCGCATAACTGCCGAGGAACACGGAGCCCGCGTTGTCGACGCGCCCCACAAAATCCATGGGATTTTTCGCGCACACCTCCAGATGTTCCGGCGCGAGCTCGTTCGCAAAATCGACCGCTTCGTCCAGGTCGCCGCAGACCACGATCGCACCGTAATCCGTGAGCGACTTCTCTATGATCTCCCGGCGCGACAGAGTTTCCATCTGCCGGGAAAGCTCGGCGGCCGTTTCCTCCGCGATCTCTTCCGAAGTCGTCAGAAGGACGGCCGAGGCCAGCGCGTCGTGCTCCGCCTGCGACATCAGGTCCGCCGCAAGGAACACGGGGTCGGCGGTCTCGTCCGCGAGGATGAGGATCTCGCTCGGCCCGGCGACCATGTCGATGCCGACCGTTCCGTACAGCAGCCGTTTCGCCGTCGCGACGTAAATATTCCCCGGCCCCACGATCTTATCGACGGCGGGCACCGTCTCCGTGCCGAACGCGAGCGCGGCGACGGCCTGCGCCCCGCCGATCTGGAAGACACGGTCCACGCCGGCTTCGAGCGCCGCGGCCATGATCGCGGGGTTCGGGGCTCCGGTCTTCGGCGGGGGCGTCGCCATGACGATCTCCCCGACGCCGGCGATCTTTGCGGGGATCGCGTTCATCAGCACGGAAGACGGGTACGCGGCGGTCCCCCCCGGGACGTAGATGCCGACCCGCGCGAGGCCGCGGATGCGCTGACCCATCATCACGCCGTCAGGGCGCGTCTCAAACCAGCTCTGCTGCTTCTGGCGCCGGTGGAAGTCGCGGATGTTCCGCGCCGCGCGGCCGAGCGCCGCGAGAAATTCCCCGTCACAGGAAGCGGCGATCCGCCTCATGTCCTCTCGGGAAAGTTCCTCCTTTTCGGGGAGCGACCCGTCGAACCGGAGCGAATACTCCCGCACCGCGGCGTCCCCTTCTTTCTCCACCCGCCCGACGATCTCCGCGACGGCGGCCTCAGCCTGCCTGCCGGCCGTCCGACCGCGCTGTTTCAACCGGCCGATCAACTCCCCCGCGAACCCGTCCTTCTGTCTCCAAATCCGAATCAAGGGTTTTCCCTCCCCACCGTCTGCTTTTGGCGAAGCGCCTGTTCCATTCTGCCGGTCAGGGCTTCAATCTCCTCTTTGCGCATTTTCATGCTTGCGGCGTTCACGATCAGCCTCGCGGAAACGCCGCAGATCGTCTCGATGACCTCAAGGCCGTTTTCCCGCAGCGTGGTTCCCGTCTCCACAAGATCCACGATCGCGTCGGCAAGCCCCAGCAGGGGCGCGAGCTCGACCGACCCCTCGATCCGGATGATGCGCACGTCCATGGCTTTCTCGTCGAAATAGGCGGCGGCCACGTTGGGGTATTTCGACGCCACGGTGCGCGCCGAATATCCGTGGAAAAAATCGCGGCCTTTCGGCCCCGCCAGGGCGAACCTGCATTTGCCGAAGCCGAGGTCAAGGACCTCGTAAAAGCTTCCGCCGCGCTCCATGATGGTGTCTTTCCCGACCACGCCCAGGTCGCAGACCCCGTACTCCACATACGTGATGACATCCGCGGCTTTGGCCAGGACCACCTCGAGCTTTCCCCCGGCAGCGGGCGTCCCGCCGGCCACGGGGAGGATCAGCTTTCGGCCCTTGCTTCGCACGGCGGAGCAGTCGAGCCCGGCCCGTTCCAGCAGCAGGACCGTTTCATTTTCCAGCCGGCCCTTGGTCAGCGCAATCCTGAGCGGTTTCATCTTTCCCTCCGAAATCCATGGCGACGGTCCGCGGCTCCCGGCCGATCAGCTCGACCCGGCCGATCCCGGCCGCGCGCGCATACCGGAGCGCCTCTTCCCGCGACGCGAAAACGCTGTTTTCACAGCGGATGCCCTGCGCGGCAAGCTCCGAAACCCGCGCGAGGGCCTTTGCCTCCCAGCCGTCGTCGCCGTGCACCAGCACCTCGGCCGGGGGCGACTGCACGCCCCCGCCCCTCATGAGGAGCGTGCGGGTCACGGCGTCCACGTTCACGTCGAAACCGACCGCGGGCATGGGTGCCCCGAAATGCTCCAACAGGCGGTCGTACCGCCCGCCGAGCAGGACCGCGTCGCCGCACTCCTCCACATAGGCGCTGAAGACGACGCCGGTATAGTAGTCGTTCCGCTGCACGAGGCCCAGATCGACGATCAGCCGGCCGCCGAGTCCGAAACCGGCCAGCGACCGATAGAGCCCGTGCAGATAGTCCAGCGTCCCCCGGAGCTCTCCGCCGCAGAACGGGGCCGCCTTCGCGAACACCTCTTCCCCGCCGAACAGATGGGGGAGCTGCCGCATGGCGCGCACCGCCGGGCCGTCCGGCAGCGTGTCTAGCAGGTCGTAAGGCGGCATAATTTTTCGACTCCACCGCGCCGCGGATGTCCTCCCGAAAATCGTCCGAGGCCGGCAGCTCTTCCGCAAGGCCGCGGAAAAAGCCGGCGTGGCCGAGTTCCAGCCGGAAGCCCCGCACGCAGCGGGAAAGGGATTCCACGGCGGTGGAGACGATCTCGAGGTCGGCGCGCAGCCCGCCCGCCCCCAGCAGTTCCGCGCCCGTCTGGACGTTCTCGTCGCTGCGCCCCGTCAGCCCCGGGTGGTTCCGGTAAATCGGCTGCGTGTAAAACAGCCGCACCGGCTTGGGAACATTCTGCAGGCGCGTCGCGGTCAGCCTGGCGACCGGAAGCGTGGAATCCGGCCGCATCACGATCATGCGACCGCGGCGGTCGGTCGTCTTGAACATCACTTCCGGCGGGATGCCGGAAAAATCCGGATCGAAAACATCGTAAAACTCAATGCCGGGCGTCACGACCTCGTGGAAACCGTGCGCCGCAAAGACCCGGGCCAGCGTCTTTTCCACCCGGCGCCGGGTCAGGCATTCCTCGAACAGAAAGTCCTTCGTCCCCTCCGGCGTGATCCTGTCGTTTTTTTTCATTGCTCCGCTCTCCAGACATTTGCTTTAGCGTGCTACCATAATATCACACTAAATCACCGTTTGTCAACCTTAAAACAGGGTCATCTGGCTGCTTTCCGGCAGACCGGCCAGCACGCCGGCGCCGGAAAGCGTCTCGATCACGGATTTCGAAACCTTCGAGCGCGCCTGCAGATCCTCCACGGAAAGGTATTTGCCCTTTGCGCGCGCGTCGGCCAGGCTGTTCGCCGCGGCTTCGCCGACGCCCGCGAGCGAGAGGAACGGCATGCGGATCTTCCCGTCTTCCACGAGGAACTTCTTCGCGTCGGACTTGTAAAGGTCGACGGGCAGAACTTCTATTTTTCGGGCCAGCATCTCGTTGACGATCTGCAGTGATCCGTACGCGGCCTCTTCCTTGGCGCTCGCCTCTTTGCCCTTCATGCCGATCTCGTTCATCTTCCTGCGCACGGCCTCGCGCCCCTTCATCACGACGGCGCCGTCGAAATCCTCGCCGCGCACGGTGAAATAGGCCGCGTAGTACTCGACCGGCCTATGCACCTTGTACCAGCCGAGGCGCAGGGTCGAGATCATGTAGGCGGCGGCGTGCGCTTTCGGGAACATGTACTTGATCTTCATACAGGAGTCGATGTACCACTGCGGGACGTTGTGGTCCTTCATCGCCTGGACATACTCTTCCGTCAGCTGTTTCGGCGCCCTGCCCCTGCGAACGATCTCCATGATCTTGAACGCCATCTTCGGCTCGAGGCCCTTCTGCAGCAGGTACGTCATGATGCTGTCGCGCGTGCCGATGACCTCCGAAATGGTGCAGGTGCCGTTTTTGATGAGCTCCTGCGCGTTGCCGATCCACACGTCCGTGCCGTGCGACAACCCGGAGACCTGCAGCAGGTCGGAGAACGTCTTCGGCTTCGACTCCATCAGCATCTGGCGCACGAAATTCGTGCCGACTTCCGGCAGGGAGAACGTGCCCGTCTGGGAATCGATGTCCTCCGGCGTGACGCCCAGCGCCTTGGTCGAGGTGAACAGCGACATCACCTGAGGGTCGCTCATCGAGACGTTCATGACCGGGATGCCGGTGTAGTCCTCGAGGTACCGGTAGATGGTCGGCACGTCGTGGCCGAGCTCGTCGAGCTTGCAGATGGTGTCGTGGATGGAGTGGAAGTCGAAATGCGTGGTGATGTTGTCGGAGCTGGAATCGTTCGCCGGATGCTGCACCGGGCAGAAGTCGAAAATCTCCATGCCCTTCGGCACGACCACCATGCCGCCCGGGTGCTGGCCGGTCGTCCGCTTGACGCCGGTGCAGCCCGCGGCGAGGCGCATCTCCTCCGCGCGGTTCATCACGATGCCGCGCTCCTCCTCGTATTTTTTCACGAAGCCGATGGCCGTCTTGTCCGCCACGGTCGCGATGGTGCCGGCCTTGAACACGTTGTCCTTGCCGAACAGCGTCTCGGTGTAGCGGTGGGCGCTGGACTGGTATTCGCCCGAAAAATTCAGGTCGATGTCCGGGGTCTTGTCCCCGTCGAAGCCAAGGAAGGTCTCGAACGGGATGTTGTGGCCGTCGCGGTTGTACTCGGTCCCGCAGACGGGGCATTTCTTCGCCGGCAGGTCGAAGCCGCTGCCGACGCTGCCGTC
>ENA-UOOI01003044-UOOI01003044.1-fermentation-metagenome-genome-assembly--contig:-NODE-3044-length-13292-cov-3.633301_pt1 | contig 13292 bp, 11 predicted proteins | sample MGYA00245779_ERZ724027 | MGnify/ENA primary metagenome ERZ724027 (study PRJEB28704, sample SAMN03018318) | fermentation metagenome | biome: anthropogenic terrestrial biome; feature: soil; material... | reverse complement strand
GACCGACTTCAGCATGACCCAGGTACAGGCTACGCTTCGTCTGGAATACAATAAAAGATTCTCAGGCGGAGCATCATGGAGGCTGGACGACGGGTACGTACTTTTTGCCGGCGCCACCATCCGGGATGTGGAACTGGGATATGCCTACGGACTACATACAACAGGATCCGGAAAAAATAGCAGAGGTAGCCATGAACTCTATCTCCGCTATGATTTTCCGCTTGATTATTTCAAACCGAAGCGGCAGCCTCACAAGAGTATCCGCTTACTGTAATGAAAGTGGAAAAGCGGTTCGGTTGATGTGACTATTTACTGATGTGTGATTTGACGATGATTTGATTGAAACAACGTTCGGCGGAGTCAAAATCGACGTAGTCAAATTCTAAATTTTTCGTTTTTAACTTTTAGTTTTTAGTTTACTAAACGTCTTGGCTCTTTACTCTTATTTTATCAAAATATGAAGAGATTCATCTTATTCGGACTGATACTGATCGTAATAGTTTCCTGCGGCAGGCGCGGGATCGGGAGCAGTATCGGTGGGGAGCTTACTGGCGTGCCTGTGGGTAAGGTGTGGGGAGAACCTACGCCTTATAATATGATACTGGTAACACGGGGAGCCTATATCATGGGGCCGGGGGAGGTCGATTCGCTTTGGGGGTTCTCCATCCCGACCCGCGGGGTATCGGTGGATAACTTCTGGATGGACGAAACGGAAATCACCAATTCGCAGTACAAACAATTCGTCTACTGGGTGCGGGACTCCATTATCCGCGAACGGCTGGCAGATCCGGCATATGCGGGCGATGACTTCTACAAGATCACCGAGGATGAGTACGGCGATCCCGTCACCCCCCGCCTGAACTGGAAGATCCCCATCCCCTGGACAAGAAATACCGAAGAGGAAGAGGCTGCTATCAACAGTATTTATAAGACGCATCCCATCACAGGAAAAAAAATGCTGGATGCCCGCCAGATGAACTTCCGCTACGAGTGGTTCGACGCGGCGGAAGCAGCCAGGCGGCAACATCGTCTGAATCCCGCGGAGAGGACCCTGAACAGCGACATCACCATTGATCCGAATGAGGTGATCATGATATCGAAAGACACGGCATACATCGCTCCCGACGGGCGTATGGTCAACGAGACCATCACCCGCCCCCTGAGCAGCCTCTACGATTTTGTACATACACGCATCGTCAACATCTATCCCGATACCACCTGCTGGGTGAACGATTTCCCGAATGCGGACAACGAACGCTATTTACGTAACTACTTTTCCCATCCCGCCTACGCACACCACCCGGTAACGGGCGTCTCATGGGAACAGGCTACCGCTTTCTGCGAATGGCGCACCCTGTTCCTGCGCAGAAGTATTAACAGGGAAGATGTGACGGTAGAGAAATACCGTCTCCCCACCGAAGCGGAATGGGAAATGGCGGCACGGAACGCCAACTCCGAGAACAGATACCCGTGGGACTCCGACGCCACGACAAGCGAAAGCGGCTGTTTCCAGGCCAATTTCAAACCAGGTGATGGAGCGTACGGAGCTGACAATCACCTCATTCCCGCCAAAGTAAGGAGCTTTAAGCCCAATAACTCCGGATTATACGACATGGCGGGAAATGTGGCGGAATGGACATCCACCGCCTACACCGGGTCGGGAAACGAATTGATGGGCGACCTGAATCCCGAATACAGCTACAACGCCGCTACCGAAGATCCCTATGCGCTCAAACGAAAAGTGGTGAAGGGAGGCTCCTGGAAAGATATCTCCACCTTTATCCGCTCGGACATGCGCGACAGCGAATACCAGAACCGGGGGCGCTCCTATATAGGATTCCGTTGCGTAAGGACACAAGCCAGCGCTGGAAAATAAATGAAACTCATAACTCATCATAAATGAACGCCTATAACAAATATAAAAACAGACTCGAACATTTCCTGCAGACCGAGCGGGGTAAACGCTTTATCAACTTCGCTTACAGCTTCGGGGCCGCCATCGTGATCCTAGGCGCGATGTTCAAACTACTCCATTTCCCCTTCGGTAACGAGATGCTCTTTATCGGAATGGTCACTGAATGCATTGTCTTTATCCTTTCCGCATTCGACACTCCTATACGCAACTACAGGTGGGAACAGGTATTCCCGTCACTCTCTTCCGGCAATCCCGAAGACAGCCCCGGTTTCAACGCCGGTATCCTACAGCAGACCACGGGAATGCTTCGCGACGGAATATCACCGGTCGCCGGCCCGATTACACAAAGCAGTTCCGGAACGGCCGCACGAGACAACGCCACCCCGGATTCAATTATCGCCCCACCGTCCTCTTCCGGTGAACCGAAGTATCAAATTCCTCACAATCTGTCGACACACACCGAGGAATACGGCAAACAAATGGAAAATCTTAACCGCACTTTATCGGGACTCAATTCCATCTACGAAATACAGTTAAAAAGCGTTAGCAGCCAGATCGGCGCCATTGAACAGATCAATCAGGGACTGGCCCGCCTCAGGACCCTCTACGGCGATACCCTTCCCGACGGATCGGTCATTAAAACGGAAACTGAGAAAATGGCGGATCAACTCAGGGAATTGAACGAAGTCTACGCCCGTATGCTGCAGGCCATGACGGTCAACAGACACGACAGTCCCGGTAACCCTAACTCATAATCCTTTCTCATGGCAGTCAACAGTCCCAATTCCCCCCGTCAGAAGATGATCAACCTGATGTATCTGGTATTCATTGCGATGCTGGCGCTCAACGTATCAGTAGAAGTGCTCGACGGGTTTGAAATGGTGGATAACAGTCTGGGAAATTCATCCGGCACGATGCTGGAACGCAACAGGCTGATCATGGAAGAATTGACGGCCTACCATGCACAAAATCCCGAAAAGGCCGGTGAGTGGTACCGGAAAGGGTTACAGGTACGCTCCATGAGCGATTCGCTGACACAATATATCGAAGAACTGAAGCTGCGAATGGTACGCGAAGCCGACGGAAGAAAAGCGAATATCAATAATATCAAACACAAAGACGATCTGGAAGCCGCGTCGGTGGTCATGCTCTCCCCCGTGAACGGCGAAGGGAAAAAGTTCAGGAATGCCATCGATACTTACCGCGACTCGGTAACGCAACTCGTAACGGATCCCGCCCGCCGGGCAATTATCGGGAAAAACCTCAGCACACAGCCCCGGTCACGCAATAAAAGCTGGGAAGCCTCTCTTTTTGAGCAGATGCCTCTGGCAGCAGCCATTACCATGCTGACAAAGATCGAAAACGATATCCGCTCCTCGGAAGGAGAGGCACTGGCAAATATATTGCATAATGTGGATATAGGCGATCTCCGTGTAAACCGGTTGAATGCCTATATCATTCCCGAATCCGATATCGTGATCCAGGGCGGTGCCTACAATGCCCGTATTGTCCTCTCCGCGGAAGATTCCACCCGGCAACCCCGTATTGTGGTCAACGGGGAGAACCTCAATACGAAGGAAAACGGATCCTTTTCCGTTCGGGCCGATCGTATCGGTACATTCCCAGTAGAAGGGTATGTAGAGATGGCCGGCAGCGACGGCGCCGTGTCCCGCCGCCAGTTTGCGGGTAGCTACACCGTGATCGAACCGGTGGCCACCATCGCGCCCACCCTTATGAATGTGTTATATGCAGGGATCGACAATGAGATCGGTATTTCCGTACCGGGCCTTGCTCCCCAGGATGTCAGTGCAACCATGACCGAGGGTAACCTCACCCGCCGTGGAAATATGTGGATCGCCCATCCCACGACGGTCGGCCGGAATGTCACGATATCGGTATCCGCCCGTACGGCCGGGGGAGACGTACGCCGCGTAGCCGTCAAAGAATTCAGGGTACGCGCACTCCCCGACCCCACCCCTTATATAGAGTACAGCGGCGCCAACGGAAATCCGGTCATGTTCAGGGGAGGGGGCTTACAGAAAGCGGCCCTGATGAATGCCCGGGAAATTAAGGCAGCCATCGACGATGGGATCCTTTCCATTCCGTTCCGGGTCTTCTTTGATTCGATGGGAAATGCTATTCCGGAAGTTTCCGACGGGAACCTTTTTTCAGAAAGGCAAAAAGAGCAGATCAGGCGGCTCGCACGGGGGAGTTATTTCTATATATCGGGCGTACGGGCTGCCGGCCCCGACGGTACGGAACGGGAGATCGCAGTGATGGAAGTGAGGATAATGTGAATAATGTGCCAATATGCCAATGTGAATAATAAAATTTCATTTTTCATTTTTAGTTTTTAGTTTATTAAAATTTTGGTTCTTGATTCTAAACAAAAAAATATGCAAACAAAACTATTCTTGATATTGATTCTTTTCGCAGGAGGGATTGGCTTCCTTTTTCCGCAGGAGACTGCGAGAGAGAGAATAGAACGGCGGCAGAGCACAGTGCAGCAACAGGTTGCCGGCACAAATATCCGCATGGAGCAACGGAACCGCCTCCAGGACGAAAGCATAGAAAATGCCAAATGGTCGCGGATCATTTATCGCTATCTCGACCTCACCAAAGAGGCCAATGCCCCCCTCTATTATCCGGTCACTCCGGCAGAGGGTAAAATAAGCCTCTTTACTATGCTATTTAACCTATTGCAGGAAGAGATTATCCCGGCTTACGAATATTTAGACGGACGGGAAGAATTTACTGAAGAGTACCGGGTAAATTTTCAGGAATTGCTGGACCGGTTTGGAATCTATTATGAAACAGCCGATGGTAAAATTGTAGTCAACGATGCTGATATCCCCGGCAATGAGGTAGAAGGTTATTTCGTGAAAGAGGCCTACTATTTCGATACAGGCAATTCCGCTTTCAGGATAAGACCGATCGCCATCTGTCCGGTCTTGCAGCGCCGGGACGATTATGGCGCCACCACACGCTATCCCCTCTTCTGGATCCTTTACGACGAAATATCCCCTTATGCACGGCGCATGCCGGTCATGGGTTCCTCCCTCAACAACAGCATGAGCGATAGCGTTGATGACTTTTTCCGCATGAGAAAATACGACGGGGAGATCTACAAAGCGCAGAATCCGCGTAATCTTGCTATCTCGCAGTACACCTCGAGCCCCGAAGAAATGAAGGCGGAACAGGAGAGGATTGAACGGGAACTGATCGATTTCGGGAAGAATCTCTGGAAACAGGAAACACCCACCGCTCCATACCCCCGAGAGACAAATCGCCGCGGCAACAGACGCTCCTCTATCAGTAATCCTGATACCTCCGGCGCTGCCCAAACCATGCGTGATCGGAGATATTAAATATCCGTTCTATGTATACCTAAACCTGATACTTGTGGGAAAGGAGTATTTCCACCGGGATCTGCGGATCACGAATTGAAAACTTATACCGCATACGATTTGTTATTATGACTGGGAACAGCAATTTTGCACGTAATCTATAAATTCAAATAAAATGCAAGTAGCAGTTTGGGACACCTATGTAACTAAGACAGACGGCAGTGTAATGCATTTTGACATAATCGCTCCGGTGGAAATAAAAGATAAAAAACGGATATACAAATATGGTAAAGAGTATCTGAAAACGAAAGATCAGGAGGATCAACCGCTTACTTCCAAAGAGTGTCAGTTTTGCCATATTGAAGCTGTAAAACCGGAATGGGAGGATGATATCATACAAAGGGGTTATTATATTATTGAAATAGAGAACTGTAATTAGCAGATAAAGAATAAGGTTGCAAACTGAGTCGTATTGATGGATACTATTGCAGCTGTTTTTAAGGAATAAATTTAACCGGGCAACAAGTTAAAACCGGGCAACGAATAACGTATAATCAATGCAAAATTCGCGACAAACAGGAATGATAAGGATGGTCCTCACTATCTTTATTCTTTCTTCCTGCTCTAACCCGCAAAAACCGGGGAACACGGAAATCATCTGGGACAATTACGGCGTGCCGCACGTGTATGCCAACAATGAAACGGAGATGTATTATGCTTTTGGATGGGCACAAATGCAGAACCATGCCAACCTGATATTGAAATTATATGCCCAGGCGCGGGGGAAGGCGTCGGAATATTTCGGCGAGGAGTATATGGATTCTGATAAACTCACCCATCTGTTCAATCTGCCCGATTCTGCAGAGGCGCACTATAACAAATCCGGCAGCAGGGATAAACAGTATTTAGAGGCATTTGTAAAGGGTCTCAACGATTATGCAAAAGCGCATCCCGATAAAATAGATGATAGGGTGAAACAGGTGCTGCCGGTTGTAGCTACGGATGTGCTGGCTCATGGTAAAAGAGTTATATGTCTTGAATTTACTGGCGGAAACGATATAGCCGAGACCAGGAAAGAAACAGCCCCGGGTTCTAACTCTTATGCAATTGCTCCTTCTAAATCTGAATCCGGAAATGCTATGTTGGTTGCCAATCCTCATCTGCCATGGAGTGATTTTTATCTATTTTTTGAAGCACAGTTAACCGCTCCCGGCTTTAATGTGTATGGTATTACTTTGGTAGGCATGCCTGTGTTAAACATCGCCTTTAACGAACAGTTAGGATGGACACATACTGTAAACACCATCGATGCTTCGGACAGATACGAGTTAACGCTGCAGCAGGGTGGTTACCTGCTTGATGGCAAGAGTGAGCCTTTCCAGGAAAAGAGAGTGCCTTTAAAAGTACTGCAAAAAGATGGTACGGTTCAACAGCAGGATATTGAATTAAGGTATTCCAAACATGGGCCCGTAATGGGTGAGAAAGACAACAAGGCTTATGCCGTAAGGATTGCAGGACTTGAAAACAGTTCATATTATGCCCAGTATCATGAAATGGGTAAAGCTAAAAACATGAAAGAGTTTGAAGAAGCTTTAAAAATGATGCAAATTCCCATGTTCAATCTCATATATGCCGATAGGGAGGGTAACATTCTCTATCTCTTTAATGGTAATGTTCCTGTAAGATCTGAAGGTGATTGGGTTTTCTGGAATAGTACTGTGGATGGTACACAGTCGAAATATATCTGGAGCAGCTACCATAATTATGATGATCTGCCGAAGTTGATTAATCCCTCTTCCGGTTTTGTACAAAATGCGAACGATCCGCCCTGGACATCTACTTATCCACTTTTACTGGATTTTGAGGACTTTCCTCCTTATATGTCTCCGGAGGATATGCCAGTATCTTTAAGGGCGCAACGTGCGGTGAACCTTATTAAAGATGATGCTTCTATTAGCTTTGATGAACTGGTTGATTATAAGTCAGACACGGGAATGGAGGCTGCGGGCCGTTTTCTGGATGACCTGCTGGCTGCCGTAAAACAACATCCCGATTCCACGGCACTGAAAGCTGCGTGGGTACTGGAACAGTGGGATAGAGCTACCAATGCAGACAGTCGGGGTGCTGTCCTTTTTGGAAGATGGCTTGACAAGCTTGACAGTGATATGTTTGCAATTCCATGGAGTGCCGAAAGACCTGTCTCCACTCCTGAAGGATTAAATAATCCAAAGCAGGCTGTCGGGCTGTTAGTAAATGCTGCCATGGAGGTAGAAGAGACCTATGATTCAATGAATGTTGCCTGGGGTGATGTTAACCGGTACAAAGCAGGAGAATATGAATTTCCGGCAAATGGGGGCCCCGGTCGATACGGCATTTTCAGAACTATGTATTATCAACCAAACGGGGAAAACAATAAAAACTATGCCTACCACGGTGACACATTTGTAGCGGTTGTTGAATTTGGAAAGACAGTGAAAGCAAAGGTTTTACTAAGCTATGGCAATGCTACTCAGCCGAAAAGCAAGTTTGTCGGCAATCAGTTGCAACTGCTTTCTGAAAACAAGCTCCGTCCCGCATTTTTGACCCGGGAAGACGTTTTACGAAATATGGAGAAAAGGGAAAAGCTGTAAAAAAACAGTTTTTCTCCTACTATCCGATCCCGCTGTAGGCAAAGCCATAGGAGGCAAGTTCCTCCATGTTGTAGATATTCCTTCCGTCGATCACCACGTGGTTGTTCATGATCTTCTTCAGAATACTCCAGTTGGGAAGCCGGAACTCTTTCCACTCAGTGGGTACGATCACTGCATCGGCACCGTTGGCGGCATCATAAATATCGGTCGCATAATAGATGGAATCGTTCAGGTAATGACGTGCTTCTTCCATGGCCGCGGGATCATAGGCCCGCACAGCCACGCCCGCTTCCCGCAGGCTGTTGATAAGGGTGAGTGAAGGCGCTTCGCGTACGTCGTCGGTCTCCGGTTTAAAGGATAATCCCCACACAGCTGCCGTCTTGCCTTTCATTTCGCCATTGAAATGAAGTTTGAACTTTTGAAACAGGATATCTTTCTGCCGGTTATTCACTTCCTCTACCGCTTTCAATACGCTCATCTCATATCCGGCATCTTCGGCCACCTTGATAAGCGCGCGGATATCCTTGGGAAAGCAGCTGCCCCCGTACCCGCAACCGGGATAAAGGAAACTTCTGCCGATACGGGAATCGCTGCCCATTCCGCGGCGCACCATATTCACATCAGCCCCTACCCGCTCGCACAGGTTGGCGATATCGTTCATAAAACTGATACGGGTAGCCAGCATGGCGTTAGAAGCATACTTTGTCATCTCCGACGAAAGGATATCCATAAAAATTACCCGGAAATTATTCAGCAGGAAGGGTCGGTAAAGCTTGGTCATCAGCCCTTTCGCCTCTTCGCTTTCCACTCCTACGATCACCCGGTCGGGACTCATAAAGTCATTCACAGCAGCACCTTCCTTCAGAAATTCGGGATTGGAAGCCACATCAAATTGCAGATCCGTCATTCCCCGTTCATCGAGCCGCTTTCTCACCAGATCCCTGATACGATACGAGGTTCCTACAGGAACGGTACTTTTAGTGACAATCAGCAGGGGTTTGGACATATGGTCGGCAATGGTGTTGGCCACCGTCATGACATAGGAAAGGTCCGCAGTCCCGTCTTCATCCGAGGGAGTGCCCACCGCGATGAATACAATCTCCATTTCGTTCAGTATGGCCGGCAGATCGGTGGTGAAATGGAGACGATCCGCTTCATGGTTGCGCATCACGATATTCTTTAATCCCGGTTCGTAAATGGGTATAATTCCCTTTTTCAGGCCCTCGATCTTCTCCCTGTCAATATCCACACAGGTCACATCCACTCCCATTTCGGCAAAACAGGCTCCTGAAACCAATCCTACATATCCCGTTCCAACAATAGCTATCTTCATATTTTAATAAATTTCAGATTCCAGATTCAAAAATCATGAATTGAAAATCGACGTAGTCAAATCACGAAATCATAAAATCGATAAATTGGCACATTGACTCATTAGCACATTCATCATCACATCGTTAAATCACCGAATTATCACATCAACTTTACTGTTTGAGTTTTTTCTTTAAGTTATTGACCGGATAAAGTACTGCCAACAGGCCGATCAGGCTTACCACCGCAAAGACGATCGCTACATCCGTCACTTTGACGATCACCGGATAGGCATCGATGATATAGGCACCGGGGGTATCACTCAGCTGAAGCAGTCCAAAATGCTGCTGCAACAGACACAATATCAACCCAGTAACAATTCCGGCAATGATACCGATAAACGAAATCAGCCATCCTTCATACAAAAAGATACGTGATATCAATTGACCGGACGCCCCCATATTCTGCAGGCTTTTGATATCGTCCCGCTTTTCCACCACCAGCATCGAAAGCGAACCCACCAGATTAAAAACAGCTATCAATAGGATAAACACCATTATAAGGAAAGTCACCCATTTCTCCATCTGCAGCATCCGGTACGATTCCTGTTGTTGTTCAAACCGGTCTTCCACAAGGAAATTGTCTCCCAGGAAACGTTGCATCTCACGCTTCACCTTACTTACGGAAGCAGTAGGCTCTAATTTGATATCCAGTGATGTTACTTCTTTATCGTAACCAAAAAGATCCCGTGCCAGTTGGATTGGGATAATGGCCATCTGTTCGTCATACTCCGGCGAATTGAGACTGAAAACACCGCCGATCTGGACGTATCCTTTAGTGAATGCAGCTGCAGGATTGGCCAGGTTCACCCGCACATCGCGCTTGGGAGCATAAATTTCAATAGGGTTGATAAATCCGGGGCGTGCGCCGAGCGTCATCGCCAGCCCGGAGCCCAGCGTAGTGTAGTCCACTACATCCTCCCGCAGTTTGAACGACCCGTGCAGAATCAGCTTTTCCATGTCGGCCATCAGCCTGAACTCCTCCGATACTCCTTTCATCAGCACCGGAACCTGGCTCTCACCGAACATAAAAAGGGCGGTCTCTTCCAGTGATTCGGAGATGATCTGTATACCGCTTACCTGCAATGCTTTTTGGAACTCCGGCGTATGATAGTCGAACACTTTACCCTCTTTCACCTTGATCTTCAGATCGGGATCGAACGCATTGAACATACCCTCTACAATACCGCCGAAACCATTGAAGATGGAAAGCACGCATACGATAGCCGCAGTAGCGATGGCGATACCACACACTGAGATAGCAGAGATCACATTGACAACATTGTGTGATTTCCTTGAAAAGAGGTATCTGCGCGCTATGAAAAAGGAGACGTTCAAATTAAAATAAATATTTTACTGGTCTTTCAATAGCCTGTCGATGTTCTCGATATAATCGAGCGAATCGTCCACATGAAACGTCAGTTCGGGAATTACCCGCAGTTGGTTCCTCAACCGCTTACCCAGATCATAACGGACGGTCTTTACATTCTCATTGATATTTTTAACCAACTCTTTCGCTTTTTCCGACGGGAAAACACTCAGGTAGGCATGCGCGATACCCAGGTCGGGCGATACCCGTACGTTGGTCACGGAGATCAATATGCCCTGCATCTTTTTGGCATCCAGCAGAAAGATCTCGCTCAGCTCTTTCTGTATCAACCGGTTTACTTTCTGTTGTCTGTTCGTATCCATGCTTGTTATTATTTCTTTCTTATCAGCGTTAATCCGTCGCGGAGAGGCAGAATCACCTTCTCCACCCTGTCGTCATCCGCCAGTTTCCGGTTAAAATCCAGGATCCCCCGGGTCGCCCGATCATTGTTCTTCACCTCTTCCACCACCTTCCCGTACCAGAGAGTATTATCCACCAGGATAATACCCCCTCTCCTGATCTTCGGGAGGGTATATTCGTAATGATCCCAATAATCTTCCTTATCGGCATCGAGGAAGGCCAGATCGAAACTTTCATCCTGGAATCGAGGGATGATTTCCAACGCATCGCCTATATGAAGTACGATCTTTTTTCCATGTTCCGAACGGTCAAAATTACCGCGGATCCGGTCTTCCAGTTCATCATCAATCTCGATGGTATGGAGTTCACCCTCCTCTTCAAGGCCCTCCGCGAAACAGAGAGTGGAATACCCGACGAAAGTACCGATCTCCAATATCCGTTTTGGCCGGATCATCTGTGTGATCATCTTCAGGAACCGTCCCTGTAAATGTCCGGAAGTCATATCTCCCTGCAACATATTCACATGCGCATCCCGGTCGATCTTCTTCAGCAGTTCCGGCTCAGCATCTATGTGTGACAGGATATATTCTTCTATTTTGCTCATACGATTATTTTGCTTAGAACCAGGATAATATCTGATTAACAGATTTAAATCAGAAAATCACCACATTATCAATTCATTAAATCATCCTAACTACTTTTTCACCGAACCACCTTCCCACTTAATCTCATTGGCACATTGGCATATTAGCATATTAAAAGCTACATTGTATAGTCGGGCAAATTGTATTTTTCTTTCGCTTCGAGAATTCTCCAGGCTTCGGCAACCTCCAGGTAAGTAGTACCGCCGGTCTCACCGAAACTGCCCCCCAGATAAGCCACTCGATCCTGTGCCTCAATCGTCTTCCTGTCGATGAGTTGTTTGATGGCTTCCGTGAAATAGGCTCTCCGGCTCTCCTTGGTATTACCGTCGCCTTTTCCCTGCTGAAATTCCGCCCAGATACCGTATGACAATGCCAGTTCCCGGGCCAGCCTCTTGGTGGTGGTAATAGCATACACAGGACTTTTTCCTCTGAATGCCGCCAATACCCTGGCTGTGCGGCCGGTGTGGCTATCGGTGACTATTGCCCTTACATTCAGCTGTGCGCACGATTTCACCGCCTGTTTGGCCAGAAATTCCGTAACTTCACGGTTATCATCCAGATTATAGGGTACGCGGATATCATTCTCCGAGAGCTTCGTCAATTCTGCCTCATAAGCCGTTTTTGCCATGGTGCGCACCGCCTCCACGGGATATTTGCCATAGGCTGTTTCGCCACTGAGCATTACTGCATCGGTACGATAATAGATGGCGTTGGCAATATCCGTAATCTCCGCACGTGTGGGACGTGGGTTATTAATCATGGAGTGCAGCATCTGAGTAGCCACAATGACCGGTTTCTTATGGTGGATAGCTTGTCGGATCAGTACCCGTTGTATGCCGGGAATTTTTTCCTGCGCCACCTCTATCCCCAGGTCGCCGCGGGCGATCATAATACCATAAGCGGCTTCCAGGATCTCATCGGCATTATCCACACCTTCCTGGTTCTCTATCTTGGCAATAATTTTGATGGGACTGTCTAACTCGTCGAGTATCTCCTGCACAGCCTCCACATCTTCTTTGCTCCTCACGAACGAATGGGCTACAAAATCGACATCATGCTTGGCGGACAACGCAAGGAATTTTTTATCCCGTTCGGTAATCGCGGGAAGGTTGATGCGGACATCCGGGATATTCACACTTTTGCGGCTACCGATCACCCCGTCATTCTTCGCCCGGCAGAGCAGATAATCGTCTGCTACCTCAATTACTTCCAGGTCTACTTCTCCGTCATCGATCAGGATATCATCGCCCACATGCATCTCTTCGGTGATATTCCGGTAGGTGATATACACAGTCTCTCTCGAAGAGATTCCTTCAGGATTTCCCACGATCCTTATATGGTCTCCGATTTTCAGTTCGATAGGATTTTCCAGCATTGTGGTGCGGATCTCCGGACCTTTGGTATCTACCAATATCGCTATCTGATCGGATACTGTCCGTACGTTATGAATAATGGTAAGGAACCCTTCCTCGTCGAGATGGGCCGAATTAAGCCTTACCACATTCATTCCCGCCTCGAACAGTTGCTCCAAAAAGGGCACATCGCAGCGTTTGTCGGAAATCGTGGCAATGATTTTAGTATGTTTATGCATATATTTTATAACACTACTGGACACTTAGATCCAGTTGATTTTTAATTGTTTATAATCGAGATCTTT
>ENA-UOOI01003043-UOOI01003043.1-fermentation-metagenome-genome-assembly--contig:-NODE-3043-length-13294-cov-3.390815_pt1 | contig 13294 bp, 9 predicted proteins | sample MGYA00245779_ERZ724027 | MGnify/ENA primary metagenome ERZ724027 (study PRJEB28704, sample SAMN03018318) | fermentation metagenome | biome: anthropogenic terrestrial biome; feature: soil; material... | reverse complement strand
TCGTTGTTTAATTTTCAAGGTCCCATGCCGTCAGTTTTCACAGGAATTTTCTCCTGCCTTTCTAAAAATCGAATAAAACGACAAGAAAAAACATCCGTTTTGCGACGGCCTTTATATCTTATCACGTTCTCTCCGCATTGTCAACGCTTTTTCCTCAAAATTTTTAAGTTTTTCCGGTATGCCTGAATCTCCCTCTTTTTCTTCATGCTTTGGAAAAAATACTGAAACTGCCTTAAAATGGTCCCGACTGATTTTAGATGACGCGAATCTGCTTCCATCTTTCTCCGTGGAAGCGTGTTACGAAAACAACCGTCCGGACACCCCAGTCAATAAACATGGCGCACCATGTTCCCATCAGGCCCATATTCATCCAGTCAGCCAGGACATAGCAAAAGCCGATCCGGAAAATCCACATGGACAGAATGGACGTCAGCATGGTAAAGCGCACGTCTCCCGCAGCTCTCAGCGCATTGGGGAGAGTGAAGGAGGGAGCCCAAATGGTTGCGCTGCATATAGCAAAGACCTGCAGAATCTGCACGGCGCTTGCCGACGCAGCCGCATCCAGATTATATACCCCGACTAAAGGCCCTGCCGTCAGGAAAAGCGCAGCGTTCATGATTCCCATGGCCAAATAGGCAGTCCCCATCAACCGTTTTGTATAATAAACAGCCTGTTTGTAATCTCCTGCTCCCACGCATTGGCCAACCACGGTAATCAGGGCCAAACCGACAGCATTCCCCGGAATTGCCGTAATCCCTGAAATACTGTTGCATACGGCGTTGGCGGCGATAGCTGACGTCCCGAATGTGGTAACCGTGCGCTGAACGATCAGCTTTCCTATTTGGAACATGCCGTTTTCCAACCCGTTGGGAATACCGATGCGCAGGATTTTCCATATCATATCGAGTTGGATGTTCGGCCGAAAAAGATGATCAATAAAAATCAGATTGCTTTTTTTGCAGATTAAGACCAGCATGGCAACGGCCGCCATCGCCCTTGCTGCCAGGGTAGCAGCCCCGGCCCCGGCGGCTCCCCAGCCGAAGCCGTAAATCAGAACCGCATTCCCGGCTATATGAATGATGTTGTCAATGAGGGAAACCAGCATGGAAATCTTGCTGTTTCCCATGGATCGGTAGAGCGCAGCTCCGGCGTTGTAAATAGCCAGAAACGGATAGGAAATTGCAGTGAGCTCAAAATAAATGTCGGCGTTTTCCATAACGTCGGCATCGATATTTCCAAAAATCAGATAAAGAATTGGACTTCTGAAAAACAGGCAGCCAGCCATAATGACGGAAGCCAGGATTGTAATGGAATATAGGAGCTGTTTGGCAGCACAGCAGGCTTCTTTCCTGCTCTTTTTTCCTATGTACTGGGAGGCTATGACCGCTCCGCCCGTAGCCAAGGCAGAAAAAATCTGAATCAGAAGAACGTTGATGGAATCAACAAGTGAAATGCCGGAAACCGCTGCTTCGCCCACATTGGCTACCATGATGGTATCGGAAAGCCCGATGGTAACCGCCAGGACCTGTTCCGCAGCCAGAGGCAAAATTAGACGCCGGAGCGCCCGGCTGGAAAAAATCTCATTTTCAATTTTTGCTGAATGCGTAGGATATCTTTTTCCCCTTCCCTAATCAGGTATCAGAGCACTCCATACATTAAAGAGAGAGAGCCCCTCAATCCGTATCCCTTTCCTCCAAATAAGATACATATTCCTCCAGACACATGGATAATTCCCGCATCTTGACCGCATTTTCCTCCCCTACATACCGGTATCTTGCGACATCACCCGACATGCCTGTTTTTGCTGCCTTATCCGGAGGGTACCGCTCAATAAAGCCGTAATTCACGCAGTTCTGCGCAAGCCAGCGAAACTGCGGCGTTGATCCGAAATTTTTTTCCTTTCCCCCCGAAGTAAAAAGCACGGAAAGGCCCGTCTGCGCATCATGCTGACCGCCGCGTCCCACGGTAGACTGCGCTTCGCTTTCCGCAAGGACCAGGGATATTTTTCTTAACTTAATAAGCCTGTTGGCTTCCGCCTGAAAAAGCGCTTCCTGCCTTGCAGCATCCACATACCCTCCAGTGAGTACAAGGGGACATCCTGCCGCCGAAGCGCCCTCCATCATTTTCTTTAAGGATGGAAGGATTCGCCGATCGACGGAAATTCCGCTGAATTCCTCAAGCTCCGGCCGATAACCCGACGAAAGCGGATGATTCGGCCCGGCAAGCGTCAGCTGAAAGGATTTGTCTTCTTCCACCTGTTCCTGCCCGGATTCTTCTCTGGAAGCGGATTGGGAAGAGGCAGCCGTCTGCCGTCGGCTGTTTTCCCAAAACTGGTGCCAGACCAGGAATACCCCCGCCGCAACCGAAAACACGAGGATCACCGCAACAACGGTCATCCCGATTCTGAGTTTTTCGACCTGTTTCCGCCTATGCCATTCGGCTGGGCCCTTGATGATTTTTTCCCTTTGTCTGCGCACACCGGATCAACCTTTCGATGCTTTGCTGATATTGTATTACTTCTCTTTCCCGTTTGCAACAGTTTCCGATTTTTACTTTCGAAGAAATTTGTTAAAATGATGGTCTGGGTCAGAAACGTCCCGAAAAATATTTCAAATTTTTAGAATTGTCCGGCGGCACTGATGCCTTCCAGCGAATGTGCCCGAAAGCGGCGGCAGAATCCGGAAGCGCAATTTGCTTTTCCTCCGAACCTGTAGTATATTTATACTGGGATAAGTTTTAAATATATATTATGACTTTGCTGCTGAAATCGAGGTTTGATGGAATGCGGAAAACAAAAATTGTCTGCACACTTGGTCCCGCAACTGAAAAGGAAGAAACCCTGAAGCAAATGATGCTGGCAGGAATGAACGTTGCCCGCCTGAACTTTTCCCATGGCACGGAAGAACAGCAAAAAGGATACGCAGATTCCGTTAAAAAGCTGCGCAAGGAGCTCGGCCTGCCGGTCGCACTGATGCTGGACACAAAAGGGCCGGAAATAAGGACGGGGGATTTTGTTTCCCCCGTCGTTTTAAAAACTGGAAGCAAATACCGTCTGACAACCAGGACAGTCCCGGGGGACAGTCACATCTGCTCGGTATCCTTCCCGCGCCTTCCGGGGGAAGTCATGCCGGGGACAAGGATTCTGATTGACGACGGCCTCATTGAGCTGAAGGTTAATTCTACCACAGACACCGATATTCTGTGTACGGTCATGAACGGAGGGGCTGTATCCTCCCATAAAAGCATCAATGTTCCCGGTTTGCATCTTTCCCTGCCGTTTATCAGTGAAAAAGACCGCAAGGATATCGCATTCGCCGTAAGGGAAGATTTCGACTTCATCGCCGCCTCTTTTACGCGGAACGCACAGGATATTCTGGATCTGAGGAGCGAACTGGAAAAGCACGACTGCCATAAAATCCGTATTATTCCGAAAATTGAAAACTCGGACGGCGTCAAGAATATTGATGAGATCCTCCGGGTTTCCGACGGGGTTATGATAGCCCGCGGTGATTTGGGAGTAGAGATTCCATTTGAGGAAATCCCAAATATTCAGAAGCAGATCATCAGAAAAGCTTCCAACGCAGGTCTGCAGGTCATCACGGCCACACAGATGCTGGATTCCATGATCAAGAATCCGCGCCCAACCCGCGCCGAAACGACCGATGTCGCAACAGCCATCTACGACGGGACAAGCGCTATCATGCTTTCCGGCGAAACGGCCGCGGGCGCGTATCCGGTGGAAGCGGTTAAAACCATGGCGAAAATCGCCGAATGTACGGAAAAATCGATTGATTATGCTGAAGCATTCCGGATGTGGAATATTCACGAGAAACCGGATGTGACTTCCGCCATCTCGCACGCGACGTGCACCACGGCTCAGGATCTGGGCGCCAAGGCAATCATCACGGTGACAAAATCCGGACGGACGGCCCGCATGATTTCGAAGTACCGCCCCGCCTGCCCGATAATCAGCGGAACGCCGGATGAAACGGTTCTCAGGCAGATGAACCTCTCCTGGGGTGTTCTCCCGATTTTGATAGAAGAAAAGGATAATACGGACGAACTGTTCGATCATGTGGTATCTGTCGCCAAAGAGCACGGACTGGTGAAGGACGGCGATCTGGTGGTCATTACGTCGGGCGCTCCTCTTCGGATGTCCGGTACCACCAATCTGCTGAAAGTGCAGCTTGTGGGAAATGTTCTGGTAACCGGAGTGGGTGCGAACAAGGGAGCCGTATGCGGAAACGTCTGCGTCTGCAAAAGCGAAGAGGAAGTCCACCACCAGTTTAAATCCGGCGATGTTCTGGTCGTTCCGGAAACGACAAACAGTCTGCTCCCTTTTCTCAGGCTGGCCTCCGCGGTGATTGCGGAAAGGCCTGGAATGAATTCTCACGCCGCAATTGCCGGAATGGCATTAGACAAACCCGTGATTGTCGGCGCGCGGAACGCGACAAAGATTCTGAAATGCGGCACTACCGTAACGGTGGACGCGACGCGCGGCGTCGTTTACAGCGGGGTCCGGCGCTTTCCCGGGTAACCGGTCAGAACTGACCGTCTTTTTTTAGTAGCAAAAGCGCTGTCAGATAGCAGCAGACAAAAAGAAGAGAAAAATTCCACCGTGAGCGGATGAGAATAAAAAATCCCGCAGCCGCAATCGGTGCTAAAGTCAGAAAGGAAACGATTGATACTGTCTTTTCCGCGCAGGCAGGATCGGTCCGAAGACATAAAAAAGCATAGAGGGCCTGTCCGCCGTCCAGCGGAGCAACAGGCAGGGCGTTAAAGCACGAGAGCGCAAGACTCGCAAAGATAAAATTTCGAAATTGGAGCCTGAAAAGCGCAAAGGCAAGGGCGGCGGAAACCAGATTGGCAAGCGGGCCCGCAAGGGAGATCCAGATATCACGCCGATAGCCCCGGCCTGAATTCACATCCTTAACAATATCAATTCCAAACGGCGTAAATCGGATTTCCGTCGGTATGCCGCCGGTTGCGGCCATCGCCGCAAGATGCGCCGTTTCGTGTATGGCTGCGCAGAAAAGACATACGGCAGCCATACCGCTCCGGTCAAGCGTAAGAAGCAAGGCCGTTACTGCGAGAAACGGAAAGCCGATCGTAACCCGGCACCGCCCGACAAAAAAAGTCACGGTATCTTTCCTGTGGTACTTGTTCCGCCGGCGGAAGGAAGCGCCGAGGAAGCACTTCCTTCCGCTCTGGACGCGGAAGAAGAAACCGGCAGGGAAGATTCCCCGGATTTTGGTCCGGCACTGGAAATCCAGCTCCAAAGATCAACAACGGTCCGTTTCGCTTTCCCGATCTCCTCTTCTGCCAGAACCGAGTCGTTCAATGCGGTCAAGTACCAGGTTCGGACGCTGTCGTAAAGATTCCCCCCGTATAGGCGGAGCAAGACCGCGGCAGCAAGGATCACAAGGCAGCTGAATATTTGAATGATCGTTAAAAGCTGGGTTTTCCCTTTTCTTTTGGAACCTTTTCCTGTGCTGTCCGCCTCAGGTTCTCCCGTTCGGATATTTTCCTGCCAGTTATCTCCTTCCCAGCCTTCCTCGGAATTCTTTTGTTCATTCCCATATACGTTCTCATTCTTCAAGCCAAAATCCCCGCTTTCCTGTTCATAATCCCGGTTCTTAATCCATTCATATGAAGAAAGCGGAGTGTCCATAACCGGACAAGATAAAAAATCCCTTCTGTGCTGTGAAACGCAGAGGGGATTTTTAATCTCAGGATTCCTGACCTCCGGCATTCTGACATGCCGTGACAGCCCGGTTTCCAGACCGATTGACGATTTCCCGGCAGATGGTCATTCCCAGAACAAATACCAGGAGGAATACCGGAAAAGCTGCTATGCCCGTATAAGAAGCAATCCACCCAAAAAGGGGCGGCATGAATGTCGATCCAATATAGGCAAAGGCCATCTGGACCCCCATGATAGACTGGGAAACGCTTTTCCCAAAAATATTCGGCGTATCCTGAAGCATACTCGGATAAATCGGGGCGCATCCCAGTCCAGCAGTGCAGAGGCCGGCGGGAAGCTTCCAGACAGGCAGCGGAAGAATCATCATCATGACACCGGCGAAGACGAGGATCTGCCCCGCCCGGATTAACTGCCTGTTTCCAAAGCGGATGGAAGCGATGCCGGACAGAAAACGCCCAAACGTGATTCCAAAATAAAACAGGGACGTCCACTTTGCCGCCGTTTCCGCCTTCACCCCATACCGCATCACCGCGTAACTTCCTCCCCAAAGTCCTGCCGTCAGCTCCACTGCACAGTAGCAGAAAAAAGAAAGCAGGACCATTGCTGCCCCGGGAAGGGCAAGAAGCTTTTTAAGCGGAATTACGGGCGCGTTTTTCCCCGTTTCCCCATTATTTTCCCGGCTGGCTTTTTCCCAAATCGGAAGCGTGGCAAGCAGCAGTAGAAAAAGGGATGCCTGAATAACGCCGACCGTCAGATACCCTGCCCGCCAATTGCTTCTTCTTTCAAGCCAGAAAGACATAATGAGCGGTCCGCAGGTAGCGCCGATGCCCCAAAAACAATGCAGCCAGTTCATATGCCTCGCGTAATAATGGAGGGCAACAAAATTATTCAAGCCGGAATCTACTGCTCCCGCACCAAGTCCAAGAGGTGCGGCCAGAAGACACAAAAAAATAAAGGATCCGGAAAAGGCAAAGCCGATCAGTGCGGCAGCCGTAAGTCCTACGCTGACTGCCGTCAGCAGACCGGTCCCGAACCGGTGAAGAAGACGGGCGCTCATCAGGCTGGATATCACGGTTCCGCAGGAAACGATCATCGATAAAACGCCTGCCAGAGATACCGGTACTCCCAGAGAAACATGCATTGCGGGCCATGCGGAACCCAGCAGAGAATCGGGAAGCCCAAGGCTGATAAAGGAAAGGTAAATCAGAATTAATAATCGTGCCAGCATAAAAATCAAACCTGCATTTCCGCATAAAATTAGTGGCCGCAGCCTACATCACAGTCTTGACAGGCATCAGCCTCGGTCTTATAATTATTCCAACATCTATATGTATCTAACATATAGATGTAACTCATGACAACCATGATCCTCCGGCGGATCTTCAGTCACCGTTCAGAGTTCGATAAGTATTCAGAAAAAATTCCAGATTCTGAATCCTTATTTCAATCTGGCGCTTATAATCTTTCAGTTTAAGGAGTCCGGCATCCGTAATTTCATACCATTTGGTCGCCGGACCGGGATCTTCCGTTTTCCAGTCGGACTTTAGGAATCCTCCTTTTTCTAATTCCTGGAGCGTGCGGTAAATTACCGCGCTGTCGACGCTGTAATTTGGTAGCCGTCTGCGGAATTCATTCAGCAGGGCGGAGCCATATAATTTTTTCTCTTCCAGAAAAAGCAGAATATAAGCCGGCAGGAAACGATATGTCCTTCCTTTTTTCTGCGTAGATTCCATTTTTATCTTAAGCCTGCTTTCCTGTTCGATGATTTTCATTAATCATACTACAAACTCGTCCGGAAATCAAAACGCCCCACCGAAAGACTACGGCAGGGCGAAAGGATTTGATTCGTCTTGGGATATCTGAAAAAATATGTGGCGGAATTTTGGAAACTGTTTGTACTGGCGGTTCTTTTTCTTTCGGTGGAAGCCATCTGTGATCTGCTTCAGCCGGCAATCATGTCGAAAATTGTAGACGTTGGCGTAAAAAACCGAGATCTCTTCTATGTTCTCCGGACAGGCGGCATAATGCTGGCGGTAACCGGAATAGGAGCCGTCGGGGCGGTTGTCCGCAACAATCTTTCCTGCAGGGTCTCGCAGCGTTTCGGGGCGGAACTACGGCTGGATCTTTTTCGTAAAATTCAGCATCTCCCCTATAAAAGCTCGGAAAAGTTCGAAACGGCATCGCTGGTTACCAGACTGACCAACGATGTAACACAAATGCAGGATTTTGTCAACGGAACCATGCGGATGTTTGTAAAATCACCGATTATCTGCATTGGAAGCATTGTGATGTCGCTCCTTCTGGACATACGGTTTTCCCTTATTCTTATCATTGTGGTTCCGGCCGTTGCGGCAATCATCCTGCTTAACAACAGGATCGGCTATCCTTTTTTCCGGAAAGTACAGTACGCGATTGACAGGCTTAACGGTGTGATGCGCGAATTCCTTTCCGGTGTCCGCGTTGTGAAAGCCTTTAATCGTTCAGGGTTTGAGAAAAAGCGCTTCGCCCGGTATAACGAAAACCTGGCAAACGTCCAGTCATCAGCCATGAAAGTCACTGCACTTTTTTCCCCCGCAACGATGATGGTCGCAAATTTTGGAATTCTCGCGGTCCTGTGGTTTGGAAGTTTCGCTGTAGACAGCGGCGCCGTTCAGGTTGGGAAGATTATCGCGTTTATCAATTACCTTACCCAGATAGCAAATTCACTCACACGGATTTCCATGATTTTTACCCGCTTTGTCCGGGCGCGCGCCTCTTCTGAGCGGATCGCGGAAGTTATGGATCTTCCGGATGCAAAAAGGGTATCCGCCCCTGCTGCTCCGCAACCCGGTGAGAAGGCCTCGGTGGAGTTTCGCAGCGTCTCCTATTCCTACTCCGGAGATACCAGAAATCTGGCTCTTTGCAATATCAGCTTCCGAACCGAAGGCGGAAAAGTCTTTGGGATAATCGGAACTACCGGATCCGGAAAAACTACCCTTGTAAACCTGATTCTGAGATTTTACGATGCAACAAAAGGACAGGTTCTGGTAAACGGCACCGATGTCCGGAAAGCAGATGCTGAAAGTCTTCGAAGCTCAATCGCCGTTGTGCCGCAGAATAACGTCCTGTTCTCCGGAAGCATTCTCGAAAACATCCGATGGGGCAAGCGGGACGCTACGATGGGTGAAGTTAAAAAAGCAGCCGAGACTGCGCAGATCCGTGATTTTATCGAATCGCTGCCCGAAGGCTACAATACGATCCTCGGCCAGGGCGGGGTCAATCTTTCCGGCGGGCAGAAACAGAGGGTCGCCATCGCGCGGGCTCTGGTAAGAAGTCCCCGCATCCTTATTCTGGACGACTGCACCAGTGCGGTGGATATGATAACCGAATCGAAAATTCGGGAAGGGATCCGAAACTACTCCCGAAACCTGCTGTGTATTGTCATCGCCCAGAGAATTTCATCCGTAATGAACGCCGACTCAATTCTCGTCCTGGACAGCGGAAACGCCGCGGGTCTGGGGACTCACCGCGAACTGCTCAAGAGCTGTGAAATTTATCGGGAAATCTACACGTCGCAGTTTGGAAAAGAGGAACTGGAACATGCCGGATAATACGAATTCCGGAGGCGGACGGGAATTTATCCCGATGCCGCGCAAAATGCACGGAAGAATGCGCGTTCCCGTGGAAAAGCCAAAAGATTTCAAGGGCACCATGCTGCGGCTCTGGAAATTCTTTGGACGGGAAAAGCGGCTTCTCATCCTGATCCTTTCCCTTGTCGTGGTGGATTCCTCCATCCTGCTTTCTGTCCCATATCTTACGGGCCGCGCGGTAGACTTTATGTCCGGCGGCCGGGGATCGGTTCGTTTCGATCCGATCCGGAAAACGGTTCTGCTCTTACTTTCGGTTTTTCTCTGCGACCTGTTTCTTACCTGGCTGAATAATTTTCTGATCGCGGACGTTTCTCAGCGGATCGTAAAGGAAATGAGAAAATCTCTGTTTGATAAATTACAGCATATGCCTGTCGCCTATTTTGATCGGCATACTCATGGCGATTTGATGAGCCGCTTTACCAATGACATCGACAACATCAGTACGGCAGTCTCTTCCTCGACCGTTTCCCTGATGACGGACGTCATCTCGATTCTCGGTTCTCTTGTGATGATGCTGCTGCTGAACCCTCTGCTTACCGTAGCGGGCGTTGCGATTGTTCCGCTTGTCCTGATCCTTTCCAGAACAGTTACAAAGCGCACTTCCGTGCTTTTTAAAAAGCAACAGAACGTTCTCGGAAAATTAAACGGGCAGATTGAAGAAAGCATCTCCGGCCTTCAGATTGTCAAGGCCTTTAGCCATGAAGAGGAAGTGATTGAAGACTTCAGCGGCATCAACCGCGAACTTCTAGGCGTCAGCCTCAGAGCACAGATCATTTCCGGATATCTGATGCCTCTGATGAACATTATTAACAATATTGGGTTTGCAACCGTGGCAGCCGTCGGGGGCATATTAGCTGTAAACGGCAGTATCACGGTCGGCGTCATCGCAAGTTTTCTCAGCTACACCAAACAGTTTTCGAGGCCGCTCAACGACATCGCCAATATCTACAATTCTCTTCAAACCGCCGTAGCGGGCGCAGAACGTATCTTTGAAGTCCTTGACGCAAAGGAAGAGGAACCGGATCGACCGGACGCGATTGAAATTGGCAAGCCGAAAGGAGACGTGGAATTTCGAAATGTGACATTCGGCTATCGGGAAAACCTTCCGGTCCTGAAAGGCCTGAGTTTCCATATCCCAGCCGGCAGCACCGTGGCGCTGGTTGGTCCGACCGGTGCGGGAAAAACTACGATTGCCAGTCTTGTCGATCGGTTCTATGACGTGCAGTCCGGTCAGATCCTTCTGGACGGACATCCCCTCGAAGAGTTTACCCGTCAAAGCCTCCGGCGCTGCTTTGGTGTTGTTTTGCAGGATACTTATCTGTTTTCCGGCACGGTGAAAGATAATATCAGGTATGGGAATCTGGAAGCGACGGACCAGGAAATCCGGAAAGCCGCATCCCGGGCCGGAGCCGACGGTTTTATCCGGAAACTTGAAAACGGCTATGAAACTGTCCTGACAGAAAGCGGGAAAAACCTCAGTCAGGGCCAGCGGCAACTGATAGCGATTGCGAGAGCCGTCCTCGCAGACCCTTCCATCCTGATCCTTGATGAAGCGACCAGCAGCGTGGATACACGGACCGAGATGCGGATCCAGAAAGCCATGACTGAACTGATGCGCGGCAGAACCTGTCTTATCATCGCCCACCGCCTCAGCACCATCCGGAACGCCGACCATATTCTCGTGATCAATGACGGGAAAATTCTGGAAAACGGCAATCACGAATCCCTGATTGCCGCAAAAGGCTTTTATTACCGTCTTTACCGGACCCAGTTTCAGAATATCGCCATCTGAAACCTGGGTCCTTTTTTAGTGTCCGGTAGAAATTCTGACTGTGCTCCCCGCCATCCCGCGTGTAACGACGATCTGCCTGTCAATCTGTTCCCGAAGCTCCGAAATGTGGGAAATGATTCCAACCAACCGGCCTCCTCCCGCAAGGCTGGAAAGAGTATGAATCGCCTGCTGGCGGGAATCTTCATCAAGCGCGCCGAACCCTTCGTCAACAAACATGGTTTCAATCCGAACCCCTCCCGAACGGCTCTGCACGACGTCCGAAAGGCCAAGCGCAAGAGCCAGCGAAGCCTTGAATGACTCCCCTCCGGAAAGCGATTTGACGTCGCGTATTTTTCCGGTGTAATGATCCAGAACATCAATATCCAATCCAAACCGGGTCCGCAGATCCGTAGCGTATTCTCTCCTCAAAAGGACAAACCTCCCGTCGGTCATTCCGGAAAGCCGCATGTTCGCCCGCCTTAAAATCTCGTTAAAATAGGCAGCCTGAACAAACTGCTCAAAATCCAGTCTCTGCCGCCCGGCAAGGGTGCCGTTCGCTGTTCGGGAAAGATCCAGTACTGTTTCATATTTTGCCCGAATCTTATCCCGGTCGTTGAGTCTTTTTTTCAGGCGCTTCGATACCCGGCGGTTTGAATCAAGGCGCACCGCAACCTCACGAAGTTCCTTATCGCATTCCGCTTCGGCCTGCTGAGCTTTCGGAAGTGAGTCTTCCAGTTTTTTGCTGTCAATCGGCGCCTTCCCCGCTGTTTCCGCTTCCAGACGCGCGACTGCTTCCGCCGCACTCCTCAAACCATCCCGGTAATCCGAAAGATTTTGCTTCAGAGTTTCCAGTTCCTTCCCCGGCAGTTTGGAGGACAGATATTCCGCTTCGTCCCGGAATCCGGAATCTTTTAGAATTTTCTCATATGCCTCAAATTTTTCTTCCCTCTGGCGGGCAGCTTCCGTATGGCTTTTTACCGTCTGTTTCAGCACGGCCTGCTCCGCGCCCAGCGCATTTTCGCAGTCCGCCAGCGATTTGCGCGCTATTTCGAGAGCGTTCCGAAGATCGCCAAGTTCCTTTTTCTTCCGGCTGAGGGCTTCGCGGGCGGCTTCCGCTGATTCATATCGTAAGGTCCCGCGCAGAGTTTTCTCCTCCGCGCGTTTTGATTTCAGATCCGACTGAAGGGCCACGAATTTTGCGTCCAGATCCGCCATCTCTTTTTCGGCCTTTTCAGTATCTTTTTCTGCTTTTTTCCGCTCGCTTTCCAGTCTATTTTTTCTGGCACAGCGTTTACGGAGAATCTCCAGAGACTTTTTCAGCCCCGTCAGCTCCGCGCGAGCCTTTTTTAGTGCTTCGGCAGTCCTGTCCTTCAGATCCTGAATACTTTTACAGCCATTTTCCTCCCCCAGAATGGAATCTGCGGATTCCCGCAGGTTTTTCCGGTCGGATTCCAAATTGGCGAATGCTTCCTTTGCAGCCAGACTAGCATTTTCCAGTTCCTTGCGCCGGCGTTCCCGAGCCGATTTCAGCCGTTTGAGTTCTCCCTCTTCAGGCGCCGACTTCAGCATAACTGCCGGAGCGGGGTGGCACGTGGATCCGCATACCGGGCATGGGGTTCCCTCGCGAAGCCGGGAAGCCATAATGCCGGCCTGTCCGCGCAGAAAAGCTATTTCCGCTTCTTCCGCCTTTTGATCCGCCTTCCGGAAAAGAGGCTCCGTCTTTTCATACTGTGCCCTCTTCGCTTTGCACGTTCTCCATGTCGCGAGCAGGGATTCCGCACCGCTCTGGAGCCGTTCCAACCTGTCGCAGAACTGTCCTTTCATCTCTGTTTTTGCTTTCCCGTCGACTTCTTCCGCTTCCGCGTTCCGAAGCGTCTCCAGCTCTTCTTCCATTTTTTTCAGGCTGTCTTTCCGTTTCTGAAGCTGATCGGCCGACTTTTTTCTCTTTTCCGAGAAACTCAAAACTTCTTCTTCAGTCCTTTTGAGGGCATCTTCCATATCGCGGATTTTATCATATTCGGGAAGTACGCTGCGGATTCCCGTTATTTCCCCCGCAAGCCCTGTCCGGACACTTTCTTTCTCTTCTTCGGCCTCCAGGGATCTCTGAAGCTCTGGAAGCTGTCTTTGAAGGCTGTCGATTTTCCGCCGGGAAACAGCTTCCGAAGTTTTCAGCAGGGACTCCGCGTCTTT
>ENA-UOOI01003042-UOOI01003042.1-fermentation-metagenome-genome-assembly--contig:-NODE-3042-length-13298-cov-29.850563_pt1 | contig 13298 bp, 13 predicted proteins | sample MGYA00245779_ERZ724027 | MGnify/ENA primary metagenome ERZ724027 (study PRJEB28704, sample SAMN03018318) | fermentation metagenome | biome: anthropogenic terrestrial biome; feature: soil... | reverse complement strand
GGTATCAGGTGGAAAAGGTTTGCGCGGTGGACATGTTCCCGGAGACGGGGCACGTGGAGACGGTCTGTTTGATGTCAAGGGTCGAAGGAAAATAGGCGCGAAAGCCCAGTAATACTGCGGTTTTCGGGCAATCGGGCAAATTTGGCATCGGGCAGGACGAACGCTTCTCGGTAACTTATCCAAGGGCAAATCAGGTCAAAAAGTGTGAGAGTTGAGTTGCCACGATAGATGTCACTAAGTTGAGTTGCCGAGTTAGATGTCGGGGAGTTGTGGCTGTGAGATAGATGTCAGTAATAATCACCAATTCCGGATGCGCAAAAAGCGTCCGGAAATTTTTTTGAAAAAAATAGATGTAACCATTGACATTACATCTGCGGCGTGTTATATTATGCTCATCAGATGAAACCGTAGCGGTTACAACTGGAAAATACATTAGCGACAATCTAAGGAGGATACCATCATGACAAACAAAGAAAAGGCACTGGCACTTATCGGCACATTCGCAAGCGGTGATACCACAAAGGCAAAGGAACTCCTTGCTCCCGGCTATATCCAGCACAACCTTGCCTATGGAACAGGTGCTGACGCTTTCGTAGGCAGCGTTGCCTACCTCGCATCCGCTCCCGTTAAGACTACTGTCAATAACATCCGTGCATTCGAGGATGGAGACAAGGTGTTCCTGCAGACTATATATAACTTCGCAGGAGCAGGTGAACAGGTCGCCTTCGACATCTTCCGTTTCGATGCTGACGGCAAGATCGCTGAGCATTGGGACAACCTTGCTGCGAAGGCTGATCCGAATCCCTCAGGTCACACTCAGGTTGACGGCTGCAACACGCTGGAAGACCTCGATAAGACTGAGGAAAACCGTGATCTCATCAAGAACTTCCTTCATGATGTAATGCAGGGCAAGGCTCCCGAAAAGACGCCTTCCTACTTTGACGGGGACACCTACATTCAGCATAACACAGGAATTGCTGACGGCCTTTCCGGTCTCGGCGCTGCTCTTGAAGCACTTGGCAAGCAGGGCATTCAGATGATTTATGACAACATTCATCAGGTTCTCGCACAGGGCAACTTCGTTCTGGCAGTTTCAGAGGGTACCTTTGGCGGCGCGCCTACTTCCTACTATGATCTCTGGAGGATTGAGAACGGTAAGGTGGCAGAGCATTGGGATGTCATGGAAACCATTGCTGACAAAGATACATGGCAGAACCAGAACGGCAAATTCTAATGTAACCGTTGAAATTACAGCATGCATGTTGTAGAATGGTAGCCGGAGGTGGTTTATATGCAGATATCGAGTCGATTTACCGTAGCTTTGCATATCTTCACCTGTGTGGATACGTTTAAGGATGAATATAAGGTTACGAGTGATTTTCTCGCAGGTAGCATAGGAACGAATCCGGTCATCATTCGAAAAATACTCACACAGCTGCAGAGCGCCGGGCTTATCACGGTGGCAAGAGGCACCGGAGGTATTGAGCCAACAAGAAAACTGTCAGATATATCCTTTTATGATGTATATCATGCCATAGAGCCGGTGGAAGGCGGGGACTTGTTTCGGTTTCATGAAAACCCAAGTCCGGAATGCCCGGTAGGACGAAATATCCATGCTCTTTTGGATGACAAGCTGAAAGACATTCAAAACGCGATGGAGGACGAAATGAAAAAGTACACCATAGCGGACTTAAGCACAGGAATGCAGGATATTCTGGCAAAAGAAACCTGACAAAGCAGGACTCCGGGGCAGACAGCTTCGGAGTCTTTTTGAACAGGAGGTGGTTAACGTGGAAGCAAAAGACTATTTTGATTATATAGTGAATGAAATACATCGAACGATTGTTGCCACTGTAGATGACAGCGGTCTTCCTGTGACGGCAGCAATCGATATGATGGACAGTGATGAAGATGGACTGTTTTTCCTCACTGCCAAAGGTAAAGGTTTCTATGACCGCCTGAAAAAGCGCAAATTTCTTGCATTAACGGCGATGAAGGGCGAGGACACCATGAGCAGTGTAGCTGTGTCCATCCGGGGTAAAGTTCGGGAGCTTGGATATGAAAAGATTCCGGAACTGTTCGAGAAAAATCCGTACATGCACAAAATATATCCTACAGAGGAGTCTATGCAGGCACTGACTGTTTTTCAGATCTATGAAGGAACCGGTGAATGGTTTGACTTGTCAAAGAAACCGATAGAGCGTGCATCATTTCACTTCGGCGGAGCGGAAAAAAAGGCAGAGGGATATTTAATCACAGACAAATGTATCGGTTGTGGAAGCTGCGTGGCAGTTTGTCCGCAAAAATGTATCATTCATGACGGAGTGCCGTATGTGACCGAGCATGAACACTGCCTGCATTGCGGTAACTGTATGACGGCTTGCCCTGCAGGTGCGGTGGAAAGAAGGTAATGCAATGAATGAGAAAAAGACACAGGATCAGCGCTTGGATTATCTCGTTGAGCAATTCAAAACAGATTCTGTCCAATATAAAGATTTGGAAACACCAAAAGATACCGAGGGAAAACGGCGTATCCTTCGCTCACTTATGAATATCCGTATGCCGAAGGCTATTCCAGATGATGTGCTTGCTGTGCAGGATGAATATCTTTTGGAAAGGGTATCTGAAAAAGGCGTAGTGGAGCTTTCGGATATTCCGGTTATCAGAGATGGCTTATCCGTCTGGCAGGGAGATATCACAAGGCTAAAAGTGGATGCCATCATAAATGCAGCGAATTCGCAGATGCTGGGCTGTTTTGTACCGATGCATACGTGCATTGATAACTGCATTCATACCTTTGCCGGTGTGCAGCTTCGAGCAGAGTGCAGCAGACAGATGAATCAGCTGCGGATCAGATATGGCAGGGATTATGAACAGCCGACCGCTGTTCCCATGCTGACCGATGCCTATAATCTTCCTGCGAAAAAGGTGGTTCATATCGTAGGCCCGATTGTACAGTATGAGCTGACGCCGGAACTTGAGAAGAATCTGGCGGACTGCTATCTGAACACCTTGGATATGTGTCTTGAAAACGATTTAAGAAGTGTTGCATTCTGTTGTATTTCTACCGGCGTATTTCATTTTCCCAACAAGAGGGCGGCTCAGATTGCCGTCAGCACCGTGAACGGCTGGCTCTCACAGCATTCGGGCGTTATGGAAAGGGTGATTTTTAATGTTTTTAAGGATGAGGACAGGAAATACTATGAAGAACTTATCTGACGGAATGCCAAACGGCTATCAGGAGAGCATTCAGAAGGGACTCAGCGCGGCGAGATATTTTGGCAGAAATATGTCATTCGGAACATACTCTAAGGAGGAACGAATCTTTGGATTGCAGAAAGAGATCGAAACGGCAGATGCTATAGTGATCGGAGCGGGTGCCGGGCTTTCGACCTCTGCAGGATTGACCTATAGCGGAGAACGTTTTGACAGATATTTCTTTGATTTTGCAAAGAAGTATGGCATTCGGGATATTTATTCCGGCGGCTTCTATCCCTTCCCTGATGCAGAAATACGCTGGTCATGGTGGGCAAGACATATCTATTACAACCGATATATTGATGCACCGAAACCTGTATATCAGCAGTTGCTCTCACTTGTGCAGGACAAGGATTATTTTGTTATCACTACGAATGTGGATCATCAATTCCAGAGAGCAGGCTTTGATAAAAAGCGTCTGTTCTACACGCAGGGAGACTATGGTCTGTTCCAAAGCATAGATCCATCTATTAAAAAGACCTATGACAATGAGAACTGGGTCATGGAGGCAATGGAAGCACAAGGGTTTGTAAGAGACAAGAATGGAGTTTTTGAGATCCCTGAAAACGGTGAATTAAGAATGAGGATTCTGTCATCGCTCGTTCCGAAATGTCCGGATGATGGTTCGGATGTTACCATGAATCTCCGCGCAGATGATTCCTTTGTCGAGGATGAAGGTTGGCACAGGGCATCGGCGGCATACGCGAACTTCCTTCATAAGACTGAGAACCTTCATGTGCTTTATCTGGAGCTTGGCGTGGGAGCAAACACTCCTGTCATAATAAAATATCCGTTTTGGCAGATGACATTTGCAAATGAGAAAGCAGTATATGCCTGCATCAATTATGGTGAAGCATTTTGTCCGAGTGAGATTGCAAACAGGAGCATCTGCATTGACGGAGATATTGGTGAGATATTGATGAAGATAAAATAACAAAACTGTTTCAAATAATCATGGCTCCCATACTACTATCATTGGTAGTAAGGGAGCCTTGCTTTATGCTTCTATATCGATTGTGATTCCGGACTTGAATTCCACTGTGAAATGGTCGGCAAAAACGGTGATCTTCTCGATGAGCTTTTTGGCCAGAGCCTCATCAAACTCCGTGATATCAGTTTTCTGCTTGGCGATGAAGCCCTGCAGCTCCTTGATTCGGTTCAGGGTCTCTTCCCGGTGGTGGCTGTCAACTTCGGACTGTTCCTTTTGCTCCCGGAGTCGGAGGATTTCGTCAGCGATGGCGTCGTAGTCCTGTTTGTTATTTGCCTTCTTGATAAGCTCTTTTTGCAGTTCTTCCAGCCGAGCTTGAATGCCGTCCGGAGAGAGGGTATCGGCGCTGACTACGGCCTTGGCGATATTGGCCTGCAGCTGTTTTAGGAAGGTATCGCTCTCAGTCAGAATCTGATTGATGGCTTTGACCGTGACTTCCTGAAGCAGGAGTTCATTTACCGTCCGGTTGGTGCAGTTCATTTCTGCCGAGCTCGGCTCCAAGCGGCTGATGCAGCGCCAGACGATGGACTTGCAGCCGTGGTTGTTCCAGTGGACGCGCCGGTAAAGCTCACCGCAGTCACCGCAGAATACCATCTGGGCAAAACAGTGATTGCAGGAGAAGCCTCGTTTCTTTCCGGTCGGGCTGATGTGAACTGCCCGCCTGCGGACAAGCTCGGCCTGCACCTGCATGAAGAGTTCTTTCGGAATGATTGCCTCGTGGTTGCCTTCGACGTAGTATTGAGGGACGGTGCCGTTGTTCTTGATGCGCTTCTTCGTCAGGAAGTCGGTGGTATAGGTTTTTTGTAGAAGGGCGTCGCCCATATATTTCTCATTTCGAAGAATCTTGTTAATGGTGCTGGTGTGCCATTTTTCTTTTCCCGCGCCGGTTAAAATGCCGTCAGCCATAAGACCGGCGGCAATCTTGTCCATACTGGAGCCTTCGAGGTATTCCCGGTAGATGCGTTTTACGATCTCGGCCTGCTCAGGATCGATGACAAGGTTACCGTTTTCATCCTTGGTATAGCCGAGAAAGCGGTTGTGGTTAACCTGAACCTTGCCCTGCTGATAGCGGTACTGAAGGCCGAGCTTGATGTTCTCACTCATAGATTGGCTTTCCTGCTGGGCAAGGCTCGCCATGATCGTAAGGAGCACCTCGCCTTTGGCATCCAGCGTGTTTATGGACTCCTTCTCGAAATAGACTGGAATGTTCTTGTCCTTGAGCTGCCGGATGTATTGGAGGCAGTCGAGAGTGTTTCGGGCAAATCGGCTGATGGACTTGGTGATGATCATGTCAATGTTTCCGGCCATGCACTCCTCGATCATGCGGTTGAACTCGTCACGCTTTTTGGTGTTGGTACCGGATATGCCATCGTCAGCAAATATGCCTGCCAGCTCCCAGTCGGGATTCTTCTGGATGTACTCCGTGTAGTGCGTGACCTGAGCCTCATAGCTGGTTTCCTGTTCGTCGGAATCCGTGCTGACTCGGCAATAGGCTGCGACGCGGAGCTTTTTCTGTTCAGATTGTTTTACCGTGTTTCCGACCTGTCTTTTGGCAGGGATGACCATAACATTTCCCATTAGATTGCCTCGCTTTCAATGAGGCTGTACAGGTATTCTGCTTGTAGCCTCGGATCTTCATATTCTTTCTCCGCTTCTGCAAACCAGAAGTGTGTTGGAACCTTTATAGGCTTTGCACTTTTCAGAAGGTTCAGCCTTCCGAGCTTACCGGCACGTTCCAGACGAATCGCTTCTGCCTTGTCGAAGGTTTCCTGATCGATGATAGCCGGGTAGAAATCATCGCCAAGGTAATGTCTGTTTTGCATTAGGCGCTTGGCGGAGCTGTGGTAGGTCTCGATGCCTGCCTCGATGGCAGCTTTTGACTGTGCCATTCCGGCGAGGTAATTCTCGTATAGGTTCCTGATTTTAGCAGCTTCATCTTCGTTAATCACGGCGCATCCGTTCTCAATTCTGTATCCGTATGGTGTATGTCCCATTTTCTCACTTCCTTTCCCTGAGCGTCAGACCGCATTTCAGCTCAAACCGGATATCGTTTCTGGAATGAACGATGATGCGTTTTACATATCTGTCAAATAAGTCTTTGTCGAACTCCTGAAGCATGGCGCTCTTTTCTGCGAAATGGATCAGAGCTGTGGTTTCGGTGACTTTGTTTACATCTCCGGAGACTTCATTCTTCAGGGCTTCAATCTCATCTCGGAAACTGTCCGCCTGTGAAAGCAGTTCGTTTGTTTCCTGATTGTAGAGTACAGGATCAATGATTCCCTGCGTCATGAGCATTGTAAGAGTCTCACGCTTTTCGGTATTCTGCGCCAGAAGGGTTTGAATCTGCTGAATACGATGAAGGGAATCATCTGACGATGAGGTTTTCAACGATTCCAAGTAAGGCTTCAGGATTTGCCGGTGCGAAAAAATCAGTTTGTTCAACATCGTGGTGAATGCCTGCTTCAGCGTATCGTCTTTTACAAAAAGCATGTGGCACCTATCCTTGTCTTTGATATGGGTGTTGCAGCACCACGCGATGTATTTGTGATCGGTGCAGCTATGAATCCGGCGCTTGAAGGTGTCGCCGCACTCACCGCAGATGATTTTGCCGGAGAAAGCATATCGGTTTTGGTATTTATCGGTACCTTTTGTCACGCCTTTTTCGGATGCACGCTGACTTATAAAAGCTTTTGCTGCCTCAAAATCCTCCCGACTGATGATAGGCTCGTGGTGATCCGTGACCATGTATTGCGTCTGCTCGCCGTGGTTGTTGTGTCGGACAAATTGTGAATCGGAATAGGTTTTCTGGAAAAGGCAGTCGCCGACGTATTTCTCATTTGAAAGCATGCCGCGTATGGTTGTGGCCGTCCAGCGTCCGCCTCGTTTGGAAGAAACGCCGCGTCGGTTCAGGTCATCCGCGATGGCGTGGGTTCCTTTGCCGGAGAGCAGAGCTGCGAAGATTTCTTTTACCACAGCTGCTTGCTCAGGGTTGATTACCATCTGTTCGCCGTCCCAATCATATCCGTAGGGTGGGTAGCTGCATTTGAATGTTCCGTTTTCGAAGCGCTTCTGAATTGACCACTTGCTGTTTTCTGATATGGAAACAGATTCACTTTCGGCCATGCCGGAGAGGATTGCCAGAAAAAGTTCGCTCTCCATCGAGCCGGTGTTGATGTTCTCCTTCTCGAAGAAGATAGGAATGTTCAGATCAAGCAGCTTCCTGACCAGCTCTAAGCAGTCCGTTGTATTTCTGCTGAAGCGGCTGATAGACTTCGTAACAATGAAATCAATCCTACCGGCTTTGCAGTCACCGATGAGCCGCATGAGCTCCGGACGCTTATCTTTCTTGGTGCCGGTGATACCCTCGTCGTAGTAGAGGCCTGCGAACTCCCAGTCATCACGGGAAGTGATGTAGGTTTCGTAGTGCGTCTTCTGAGCCTCAAGGCTTTCAAGCTGTGCATCGGAATCTGTGGAGACGCGGCAGTAGGCGGCTACCCTGATCTTCTTGAGCTTGACTTTTGTGTTCGCTGCTTCCGCGATTTTTGTTACTTTTTTCAAGAGAAGTCCTCCTTTCCGTACGTCTATACATCACTCTAAAGCCGCTACATATCAAGGTATTTCTGGCATTATTTCCGCGAACAAGGGAGAGAAAGTTTCCCGATTGATGGCGGTTAATTTGTTGAATTCAGCCACAGAAATCAGGCCGTCATCGAGCATCTTTTTGGCGATGTCTTGTGCCCGGCTATAGTCCAGATCGCCCTGAATCCGCTCCTGTGTAAAATATCCAGATTGAATATTTGTATTTTCGTTTGGCATAACATATCCACCTCCAGTTTCCACTGGAGATTGCAGGCTGTTTTGAGCGGAGAAAAATAAAAAAGCCTGCGGGCATTCCGAAGAACACTCGCAGGCATAGCAGATGGGATATTCGGTTATTTCACTCTAATCTTCCAGCCGGTCAGAATGAGGTTGACGTTTTTGATGATCGTCGGGTTGAGCTTTTGAATCGCGGAAACCGAGGTGCCGTATTTCTTTGCAATTCCGGAGAGGGTATCGCCGCTTTTTACAGTGTAATAGACAGGAGCAGATTCCTGCTTTTTCACCAGAGCATTGACCTTTGCTTGCACGGCAGAATAATCATACCCGGCAGCGGTAAGGCGCTCTTTACGGTCTGTTCCGTTTCCCCATTTGCCGTCCAGCACTTCCTGCGCCAGCTCATCTACGGTTTTTGCCGGAGTGACCGGAGTAGGAGTGGCAGGCTTGCTGTCATCAGCCGCTGCCTTTGTATAACCGTTGAAGCCGCCGCTTTGGATGATGGCAGGATAATCCACATAGGCGTAATCCATATCCACATTACCACTGATGCCGTCAACAGAGCCCTTGGAAGAATACTGCCAGATGCCGTAGTCGCCCTTATAAGAACATTTGCTGGCATACTGCGCTACCCAATGCGCATAAGGCGTGAGTTTCGTGTCATCCATGCGTTCTTTGAAGCCGGAAACAGCGGAGCCATAGATCCCGACGAAGTATCCGGCATCTTCCATAGTTTCACAGAAGGCAATGGTGGCCTCAGTGATTCCGGCTTTGGCAGAGGCGGGCTGTGCCTCGTTATCCATATAGACTGGGTATTCCAGCTGTTTACCCTTCAGGATTTGCAGGAAGCGCTCCGCATCCGCTTTTCCGGCGGCAGCAGTCACACAGTCCTTTCCGACAAAGTAATAAGCGCCGATTGGGATACCGGCAGCCTTCGCACCTTTGTAATTTGCTTCCCACTTGCTATCTGTATAAAAACCGGAATCGGAGCCGCCAGCCTTGATGATGGCAAACTCGATACCGGCCTTTTTGACCTTATTCCAGTCAATGGTTCCCTGCCAATGACTGACGTCGATTCCTTTTCTTGTCATGTTATTTATCCTCCTCATCGTGACGGTCGTGGAGCTGCTCCAAGACCTCCTTTAATTTCTCCGGTACCGGCAGGCCGAGATGTGCTGCGTTCTCCGTCAGAGATAGTCCTTCGTTGGACAGGTAGAAGAAGATGATCGCTGTGCGAAGCACTCCCGGATGTCCGAGTACCTGAACATCAATGACGTTTCCGACGCCCACCAGCAGGAAGATCAGCACCTTGCGGCAGATTCCCTTAAAACCGACCTCGCTTGAGAGCTTTTTGTCGGCAATGGCACACATGATGCCGGTAAGGTAGTCGCAGGTCACAAAGATCACCAGCGCAATCAAGAGTCCGTCACAGCCGCCGAGGAAGTAACCAAGCCATCCTCCGACAGCGGCAAATACCAGTTGGATCGTGTTCCAGAATTCTTTCATGAGAAAATCCCTCCTTTGTGCAAAATAAAAGCCGCCTGCATTTTGCAGACAGCCTCGTGAACTGTATCCGTGTATGAAGTTATATTTGTTTTGGCAGCGCCTCCCAGAGTCGCATATCCTCCTGTCCCAGCGACCACATGGCAAAGCCTCTCACTCCCCAGCGATAGGCCGCTTCATTTGCCCAGTAAACGAGCGAATCCACGTCCTGATAGTAGAGAATGGAAAAGCCGTCTGCGTCTCCGAGAAAGAGCCTTGCTATCCAGATGTCGATGTCCTTTGGTGTAATGGTCACCGTATAATCGTTGCCACAGGTCAGGGCAAGCTCATGGGAGTGGTAGAACTCATAATCCAGCGAAATGCTCTCGCTGCGTGTCGCATCCTCCTCGATATCCGAGGTTAGCGTAAACACCTGAAATTCTGTATCCCACGTAACATTCGACCGGCTGATCCTGCCGTATTGCGTAACTGTGCCGTCTGGGAAGGCAACATCAAAGCGCTCGTAGGGCTCATAAGTCCATGCATCGCCAAGGCGTAGCAGCTCGCATACCGTCCGGTTATCTGACCGGTATCCGGCATAGCCCCCAGAAAAGCCGCTGACCGTAGCCGTAAAGCGCAGCGTATAGGAAGATCCGGAATAGACACGCACTTTATTTCCACGGATACGCATCTCGACCGTGTACATGGATGGATCGGTACGAAGGTCGGCATTTGTCGTTCGCTCTATGGTCTGGCTGTAGCTGCCAAGGAGTGTGCTGCCGTTATAAAGCTCCACGGCCTGTGAGTTGTAATTCAGACAGCAGAACAGATCACCGCAGAATACTCCGGCCTTACCACTTCCTGTTGCAGGGAAAGCCAGCCTTGCCCGCAGGTGAATATCGGAAAAACCGTCGTATCGCCATGCGAGCTTCCCGGAGCCGTCAAGCTGTGAGTAAACGCGGCTTTCAGAATATTCATCCTCACGCCATACCGTCCAAGAGCCTGAAAGGGTCGTCCAGTAGTTTGTTTGCAGCACACCATAATCTCGAAAATCCTCATACCAGATAAGGGCAGAGTCCGGTTTTCGCCTCAGCATTTCACAGGTGAGCTTGAAAGCTCTGTCCGGCTGACACTCGTTGCCGTCCACGTCAATAAAGTGGCGCGGAGAGAGTGTAAAGGTCGCGCTGCCCGCAGAAGGAGCCTCCGAAAAGCTGCTGCAAACACGGTAGCCGTAAAACTGTACGCCTTTTACATCTACGGATATCACGATAGTATGCGTTCCGGCAGATAGCGAAATGTTGCTGGCGAGCGTCGTCCAGAAGGTGCTTCTCCAATATGGCCACCAGAGCCTGCTTTCCGTAAAATGCGTCCGATTGCCGTCAATCGAAACATAGATGCCGTTTTTATCCCAGAAGGGATAGCAGAGTCGGATGGCGATGTCGTAGGTTCCGGCTCTTGAAACGGAGAAGGTATATGTGGCAGAGCCAGCGTCACCGAGAGTGGCCACACCGTTTTCAAAGGACACAATGCCGGAGTAGGAGCTTGTCGTTCCATCAGCGTCCACATAGATGGTGCCGAACTCTGTGTGTTGCTCTTTGCTGTAAGCCGTCAGGTAATGCCGCCTGTTATAGGTTCCGTTCATCAGCGGATACTCATAGCTTGTGGCATCTCTGCCTTCCATGAAGTCGTAGACCTGTGGAAGCGCCCAAGGCACCATATCGTAATCATCCCAATATGCGAGGATCGGGATGAAGGGCTGTGGTGGAGCATCGTCTGTAAAGTTATACTGCCCGGTCATCCAGTTCTTTGCCGCGTAGTAGGTATTTGATGTGCCGCGATAGGTTTTACCGAGGTTTGCGGGAAGGTCATAAATCTGCCAGTTCCAGCCGTATGCAGGAAGGCCGAAGAATATCTTCTCCGGATTCATGACAGTGACCGCATAGTCGTAAATGCCCTCCAGCCAGTCCCTTGGGGAGACCGCTCCGGGTGCAGAGCCTGCCCATGCCATGCCATAGCTCATGATGGCCGCCGTGTCGCAGTAAGCGTTGAGGTCGCCGTAAACGCACCAGTTCTCACCGCCGACTGAGCCGTTGATGGAATTCATACCCGGCAAGCAGATATTCATGAGCTTGCTGCTGTCATAGCCTTTCACTGTGTTATAGATGTTCCGAAACATCGCTGTAGAGGCAGCGTGCGTGGAATATCCGTCGCCTTTCTCAAGGTCGATGTCGATGCCGTCGCACCACGGATATTTTTCCATAATGCGAACGATCTCCGAAAGAAAGGTATCCTGAGCGCCGTCGGTGTTATCGCGGAGCGCTGCAAAGATACTGTTTGTTCCATCATTGGATATCGTCAGCAGCCATTTAATGTGCGGCCATCGATTGATGTAGGTCAGCATATTGGAAATGGCCACGCCGCTTTCTGTGATGATACCGGTGCGCGATACCTTAAAAGAAAAGAGACCTACCTGTGAGAGGCGGTCTCCATATGCTGCAAGTGCCTGATACATTCTGGAATTGCCCATGAATGTCCAGACCATGCACTTGCGGCCTTTCAAATAATCATAGCTCACAGGGCATCACCTCCATCCTGCATTTCCTGAAACTCAACATAGATTCGAGCCGATTTTTTATCCGCCACAGTAATTGGGTGCTTGCTGTCACCGGCGGCAGAGTATTGGAAAAAGCCGCCCTTGGCTGTTGCAGCGCCGTTCTTCAAGCACTCCCTCGAAGAAGCAAAAAGGTCAAATTCATCACCGGCAGCCGCTGCTGCTTTGAAAGTTGCCTTATGGGCACCTTCACCCAGCGCAAGCGATATACTCCCGGCAGCCATTGCCTGAATCGGATAGACCTTGTAATCAAGACCGGCAGCGGTGGAACCGAGGTTGAAAATGACACAGGTTGCAGCAGAGCGGACGATACCGTTATAAAACCTCTTTCTGGCTGTAGCATCATCGCCATCGTATTTTTCCAGAAGCGTTCCGGTATTGATGACAAAGCCTGTGACTTTATCGCCTTCCTGCAACATCAGGTCGGTAAACCAGACCGAACCGGTGCAATCTGTGACGGTGGGCTTTACCGTAATGTTTACGACGCGCTTATCTTGTTTTTTTGTAATTGTCTCTGAAAAGCGTGTAAACTCCGGCATTTATCCGTCCTCCGTCCATTGAATTTCTGATACATGGCCTACCCAGCCGGTCGCGATGGAGCCGCCCTGCAGGAGCATATCTGTGATATAGACCGTACCGGTGCAGTCGGTTACACATACCCGGATGGTGATCTTTGTAACGCGGCCATATTGAGGAGAGATATCCTGTGCCACGTGTGTAAATGAAGCCATAGAGATCCCTCCTTCAGATCAGGTCAATAAATAGTGTTTCTGTTGTGCCATCTTCGTATTCGAAGGTCACCTCGATGCCCACCTGTCCATTCGTGCCTTTTGAGAGATTCTCGGAGGCAATCTGCGCTGAGAAGGTATAGCACTGTCGGTTAGATGGTGTTATGGTCTGTGAAAGACTCTTTGTGGTATTCAGAGCGCCTTCGCATTTGAAGGAAGCCGTGCCGGATACGCCATTGTCTGCATCCACAGAAAATCCGGAGTTTTGCCAATAGGTAAGGCCGGAATCCGCTCTGGAATTGCGCAGATGATTAAACGGCACCAGATCCTTCATCTCCTGACTGTCTATCAGATCGGTAGACTCCAGCGTATCGGCTGCGCTATCCCAGCGTGAGGAGGAATCACCCAGCTCCCGGAG
>ENA-UOOI01003039-UOOI01003039.1-fermentation-metagenome-genome-assembly--contig:-NODE-3039-length-13301-cov-5.904122_pt1 | contig 13301 bp, 14 predicted proteins | sample MGYA00245779_ERZ724027 | MGnify/ENA primary metagenome ERZ724027 (study PRJEB28704, sample SAMN03018318) | fermentation metagenome | biome: anthropogenic terrestrial biome; feature: soil; material... | reverse complement strand
TTTTATCATATTGTGACTAACTTTTCTATTGGCTCAGTTTTCGGGGCTCAGGTCAATATTTCTTCTTGGAAGAATATAATATCAATAGCAACAACCAATAATTATACATTTGGACTAAAAACTGATGGTACAGTTATAAAAGCTGGAAACTATGTTTCTATTCCTATTAATGTGTCCAATTGGAAAGGTATTGTTGCAATTTCATCATCTGATAGTCATATTGTCGGTTTGGAATCTGACGGTTCTGTTATAGCGGTAGGAGATAATAAACAGAATGAATGCGATGTATCCAATTGGAGAGATATTATTGCAGTGAAGGCAGGTTACGGATATACAATTGGTCTTAAGTCTGATGGATCGGTAATTTCAACGTCAAGCGGAGATAATGGAATATACACTACTACTATGAATTGGAATCTATTTAAATAATTTTTCAAATCCTGCTCTTTTTAAAGAGATTCATCACGGAACAACGTTGCCTTTGGCTTCCGGTGAAAAAATTTACACCCGTTGGGGATACCGGCAATTTTTTGAAGACCGTACTCTCAGCATTATCCAGCCGGATACTTGCAATACCGGTGGTATTACGGAATGTAAAAAAATCTGCGACATGGCGAATGTTTACGATATTGGCGTTCAGCTTCATGTCTGCGGTGGGCCGATTGCAACAGCGGCAGCCCTCCAGATTGAAACCGTGATTCCCAATTTTGTCATTCATGAGCACCATGTCGGTGCCCAGCAGGCGGATTGTGTCAAGACCGGAAAATATGATTATCAACCGTCCGGAGGAAAATTTTCCGCTCCAGATCTGCCTGGCATCGGTCAGGAGATGTCAGAAGAGGAAATGGCCTCCGCTCAGAAAGTCACCATCCAATAAAATGATTTCCATTTAGCAGTTCCTTTTCGTAATACAAAGACACGAGGATTTCTTAACCGGGGTGAGTTCGCCGGTTGAGAGATCCTCGTGCTATTCTTCCATCGTCCGTAAAGTTTTACTGCATATCCAGGGGAAGTTTCCTCCGGGGCGGCGGGTAGCTTCCCGAGAGAGTCTGCAGATCTTCTGGCGTCAGATGGATTAGGTTGGCCTCTGCATTTTCGCGCACATGGCGGACAGAGCGGGTCATGGGGATTGCGATGGCTTTACTGCTGCGAAGAGCAAAGCTCAACACAATCTGAATGGGGGAGACGCGGTGAGCCGAAGCAACAGCTTTGACCGCCGGGTTTTCCAGCAGGCCGCTCCGCAGAGAACCGCCCTGCGCCAGTGGGCAGTATGCCATCAGCGGAAGGTTCTGCTTTTCCATCCAGGGAAGAAGACTGTACTCGATCCCTCTGGAGGCGAGGTGGTAAAGAACCTGATTGACCTGGCAGTGTTTCCCGCCGGGAGTTTCCCAAAGCTCCTGCATATCGCCAATGTCGAAATTAGAAACGCCCCAGCCGCGGATCATCCCCTGTTTTTTCAGTTCTTCCATGCAGGTGACGGTTTCCGCAAGCGGGATGCTGCCACGCCAATGCAGCAGGTACAGATCGAGATAAGTTCCGCCAAGGCGCCGAATGGATTTTTCACAGCTTTTAAAGATAGAGTCGCGCCCGGCGTTTTGGGGATAAACTTTGGAAACCAGAAACAAGTTATCGCGCGGGATGCCTTGAATCGCTTCCCCCACAAGGCGTTCGGAGGCGCCTTCCCCGTACATTTCGGCGGTGTCAAGGAGCGTCATGCCAAGCCGGATTCCCGTGCGGAGTGTTTCAATTTCGTTCTTTCTATTTTGGGGGTCCTGTGCCAGATGCCAGGTACCCTGACCAAGGCGGGGAACCTTTCGGCCGTCTGGAAGCGTAACCAGGCTTTTTTGGTTGATCTGCGCCAGTTCCGAGGGGGTGCAGTCCATTTCAATCCATCCTTCTTTCTGTCAGATTGTTTCAATGTCGGCCGGCTGAACGAAAAAGCGCGGTTTCAGGCGCTTTTTCTCTGTTTTTGGATCAGCCGCATCAAGTTGTCCATGGTTTCATTCAGGTCGCTTTTGCTGCGGGTTTTGGCTTTCTTGAAGTCGACCGCGACGCGGTTGATGCTGAATACGGCCGTTACGCCCATGTCGTAAACCGAGTGGATGTCATCGCCGACGTTGCCGACAACCGCGAGGACCGGAATGTTTTGATTTTTTGCTCTGCGTGCGACTCCGATTACGACCTTGCCCCGCAGGCTTTGGGTATCCAGACGGCCTTCTCCCGTGAAAATGAAATCGGCATTTTCAATCAGGTGTTCAAAGTTCACCGTGTCGAGAAGCACGTCGATGCCCATTTGAAGGCGCGCTCCGAAAAAGGCGACCGCACCGCCGCCCATGCCGCCCGCTGCGCCGGCGCCGGGGATCTGAGAAATGTCCTGATGAAGCTGTTCCGCCACAACTTCGGATAGATGCCGGAGGCCTTGGTCCAAAAGCTTCACCATCTCCGGATCGGCGCCCTTCTGCGGCCCGAATACAAAAGCGGCACCGTTTTCCCCAAACAAGGGATTGTCAATGTCGCACATAGCGCGGATTTCGGCTTGACGAAGAGCGGGTGAAAGCTTGGAATCGTCAATTTTCGCAATTTTGGACAAAGTGCCTCCGACCGGGACGAAAGGATTTCCATGGTCGTCCAAAAACTGGATTCCGGCGGCTGCAGCAGCACCGGTTCCGCCGTCATTTGTGCAGCTCCCGCCGAGGGCGAGGATGATTTTCCGGCATCCGTGTTCCGCTGCATGAAGCATCAGCTGGCCGACGCCGTAAGTGGTCGTCTGGTCGGGATGAAGCTGGCTGCCTACCAGAGGCAGGCCGGCGCAGGCCGCCATTTCAATCACCGCGGTTTTTCCCCCGTCGACAACGCCGTAAAAGCTCCGCATTTCTTCTCCGTAGGGGCCCTTCACCGTTACCTCTACTTTTTCTCCTTCCATAGCGGACAGAAAAGCATCCACGCTGCCTTCGCCGCCGTCCGCCACCGGAATGGAAACCGTCTGCGCCTCCGGATCATGCCGGTGAATGGACCGACTCATGATGTCGCAGATTTCTTTTGAGCTCATGGTTCCCTTAAAGGAATCTGGAATTAAAATGTATTTACTCACTAATTTCTCCTCCCTTGTATCTGCCCGGACACCTTGTTCCTGGAAAGCCGCCGCCCAAAGAAACGGCTGGCAATCCCGCTCCGCTATTTATAAAATCAGAGCATTTTCAGTGGAACCCTATCCAAAAGATTCCATCGAAATGCTCTGCCATAGTCCTTTAAAACGAAGGTTTATTTACCAATTTTTGTGCCGGATACCTTAGCATAGTAATTTGCAAGGCTGCTGTGGTCTTCCTGGCCGCGTCCGTCGGCATGCAGCGTTTGCAGCATTTCCATGACCTCTGCGGTCAGCGGCAGCGGAGAGCCAACACGATGACCGGTTTCCAGAGCGTTGTTCAAATCCTTAATATGCAGGTCAACCTTAAATCCGGGTTTGAAATTGCCATCCAGCATCATGGGAACTTTAGCGTCCATTACCGTGGAACCCGCGAGGCCGCCGCGAATTGCCTGGAAGACGACCGCCGGATCTACACCGGATTTTTTGGAAAGGGTAAATGCTTCCGCACATGCTGCGATATTGCAGGCTACGATGACCTGATTTGCAAGTTTGGTCGTATTCCCTGCGCCGATCGAGCCGCAGTAAACCACGCTGCCGCCCATTGTGTTTAAAAGATCTTTCACTTGCTCGAACAGTTCCTTCTCACCGCCGACCATGATGGACATCGTCCCATCGATCGCTTTCGGCTCACCGCCGGATACAGGAGCATCCAACATCTTTACGCCCTTTTCGGCACATGCCTTGCAGACTTCCTGAGACATACCGGGCGCAATCGAACTCATATCGATCAGGATTGAACCGGACTGGGCACCTTCCAGAATACCGCCTTTTCCCAGCACAACCGTCTTTACTTGAGGAGAGTTGGGGAGCATGGTGATCAGCATTTTGCACTGTTCGGCCACATTCTTGGAAGAAGTGGCTGCCTTTGCGCCTGAGGCCACAACGTTGTCAATATTTTCTTTTTTAATATCGTAAGCGATCACTTCATGGCCTGCTTTCAGCAGATTGCGGACCATAGGCTTTCCCATGATTCCAAGTCCAACAAAACCGATTCTCAATTTAAATCTTCCTTTCTGATGTTGATGTATCATTAAAAAAATCAGTTGGCTAAGTTACCTAATTTTGACAGCTCCGCTTTCATGAGTTCCAGACTCTTTCCCGAAGCGGGAAGATTTGGGGTATAGGGTTTGCCAACATTGCGGCCGACCAGATTGGCAAGATCCTTTGTCGCCACAGGAAAGCTGGCCTTGTCCATCGACAGGCGGAGGGGATTCAGATGGAACTGTGCCTCGCGGGCTCCATCGATATCCCCTTTCTGTACTTTGTCATAAATGGAGGTGACCAGCTTGGGAACAAAGTTTGCCGTTGTGGCGACGCAGCCGACGGCTCCATGCATCAGGGCGCCAAAAATCAAGGTGTCTTTTCCGCCGAACACGCGAAAACCAATATCGCGATTCCGGCGGATAAATTCTTCTGTCTGGGTCATGTCACCGGAAGAATCTTTCATGCCGACGATGTTGTCGACTTCGTGCGCGAGCTTTTCAACCAGATCTCCGCTCATTGTATATCCGGTGCGCCCAGGGTTGTTATAGAGCAGCATTGGAACGTCTGGCACGGATTCGGCAATCGTTTTGAAGTGGAGATAAAGCTCCGCTTCCGTGGGCTTCAGAAACATCGGCTGCAAAACTGAAATGCCGCTTACGCCCAGTTCCCGAGCCGCTTTGGCCAGTTTGACGCACTTAGGTGTATGGATCACACCGATTCCCATATAGACGGGAACTCGGCCAGCTGCCTGACTAAGAATGATTTTTACGGCGCGGAGGTACTCATCCTCGTCTACCATGTAGAATTCGCCGTTGCTGCCGAAAGCCAAGATGCCGAGCACGCCACCGTCGATGACAAAATCGACCTGCTCGCGCAGTTTTGCCTCATCTATTTTTTCATCCTTGTCGATCGGCGTCAGAATCGGCACGATAATGCCTTTCATAAAATCAAGATTTTTTTTCATCTGACGGACTCCCTTTTTTAATTTACTTATGCTCCGAACCTTTTTGATTGATGACGACGGGCGCTTCTCTGACATGCTGCACCATGAGCCTTTCCGCAAGTTCACTGTCTCTCTTTTTTACGGCCTGCAAAATGGCAATGTGTTCCGCGTGCCGGTCCTGAATGTTTTTGTAGTCGATCTGATTCACCACATTCCGGATGGAGTTGTCAATCGAACGAAGATTTTCTCCCAGATGGATAACATATCCGTTGTGAGAAGCATTCCGGAGAACATTATGAAATTCGTCGTTTTTCCGGCTGATCAAATCGACTTCTTTGCGGGATGTGATCAACGGTTCCACACAGTCCAAAACCGACTGCATTTCCTGAATTTCCTCCTCTGTTGCATAGCGGGCGGCAAAATTAGCAGCTACGCCATCAATTGCACTTCTCAAATAAACGATTTGCTTCAAGTGCCCTAAAACGTCCGAGGAGATAAAGGAACCCCTGCGAGGTGCGCTGACAATGAGACCTTCAACTTGCAAAACCCGAAAAGCCTCTTTCACGGGGGTAGTGCTTACTTTTAACATGGAACTGATTTTTCTTTCGCTGATCTTTTCATGGCTTTTCAGTTCACCGTTCAAGATCATCTGGTGGATGATATCAACTACTTGGTCCCGCAAGGGGACAGAATCAATAATTTCTTTCATAACCATTCTCTTTTCTGATATCTGGTATATCAGTTTAGTTATAAAATACCACAGATTTGCCGGGCTGTCAATCTGTTTTTTGAAAATCTTAAAGACTTTTTGCAAGCGCAGGCGCGGCTTTATGCGATTGAGAACTTCCGCCCGCAGGTTTATGTTTTCCCGCACGCAGCGAATTTTGTCTTTTCACGTTTTGTCTGTTTGTCCAGCCGGGCCACAGCAGGGCAAGGTAGCCATATCCGATGATTCGAAATTTTGAATAGATAAATAAGATTATCCTTTTGACTTATTAAATCATGAACGATATAATGAATCCGTCAATAAAAACGATAAACAGAGACAATAATTATGCATATTATCTAAAATACTTCTGCCGCTTTTGGATCAGAAAGAATGTGCACAGAAAGCATCCCTCGCACTTTTCCATTTCTAATTACATTCTTTGAGCTTATAGGAGGAAGTATTGTGACGCCGACTGTGCTGAAAATGGAAGTTTTTCCGGTAGCGGGAAAGGACAGCATGGAGATGAATCTTTCCGGCGCCCATGCCCCTTAGGTACAAAACAAATCAACTTTATTCTCACCATCGCGGAAGAGGGCGGAATCACCAAAACGGCCAACAAACTTTTTATCAGTCAGTCCGCACTGGATCAGCAGTCGCTGAAACTGGAAGACGAACTTGGCACGCAGCTTTTTGTCCGCTCGCACAATAATTTCTCTCTTACGGAGGCGGGGGAGGTTTATGTTTCCTATGCAAAGAGCATTTTAAGTCTCAAGAACGAAGCCTACAATAAAATCCGGGATTTGGTCAACCGGCAGAAGGGGATGCTGTCCCTCGCTTTTGCCCCGGAGCACGGCATGGAAATGTTTATGGCCGTTTATCCGGAATTTTATCAGACTTTTTTGGGAATCGTCGTTTTGCCGAGGAAGATCAGGGTCAAGAAACAACTGGAAATGCTTCTGAATGAAGAGTTGGATCTGGAATTTGTTTCCCTGACGGAGGAAAAGCTGCCAGGTCTGGTGCTTTAGCCTTTTGTAAAAGAAGAGTTCGTTCTGGTGGTGCCTCTGTCGCATCCGCTTGCCAGCTTGGCGGCTCCTCCAGGTAAACCTTTGAACGTCGTCTTGGGGATGGAAAAGCTGCAGAATTTGACGTTCAGCCTGATGGATAAAGAATCCACGCAGCGAAAGGTGATTGATCCGCTTTTCACCAAAAATGGATTGAAACTGAATATTTTTCTTACGACGGCCAGCAACCGTGCCAATATTTCCATGGTGAAAAACGGTCTGAACTGTTCCATTCTGCCTTATTACTAGGTAAGGGATCGAAAGGACGTCGCATGTTTTATCTTTCTGATCACCCTTCCTGGTCGATGTGCGCCTGCTACCGGGCCCGTCGGTACCAGAGCAACGCAGCAAAATATTTTATTGAGCTGGCAAAACGCTATTTTAAAAAGGTCAACCAGAAGAAACTCCGCGCCGAGCTTTAGAAACGGCCGCATTTTTTAGGAATGCGGCAAACACCGGCCGTTTTCTTTCTGCTGCTCAATTGGTTCTTTCAAAGGGGCCTTTTGGGCTTTTTTCGTCAGCGCTTTGGTGCGTGTAAAATGATGCTTGTCTCTGCCTTGACATTTCTCGGGAAATTCGTTACAGTAAGGAAATAGGAGGCAAAAGATGGATGGGAAGACAAGAAGCAATATCAAAATCGGCGCGCAGGTCGACATTGTCCTCAAAAAAGATCAGCCGACCGGCAAACTGACGCGCGGCCATGTCAAACGGATTTTGACTAAAAGCCCCACACACCCTCATGGCATTAAAGTGATGCTGGAGGAAGGCGATCAGGTCGGCCGCGTGCAGAAGATTCTAGAACAGTAGATTGGAGGGACACAATGGCGGAAATCTATTTGGCGGGCGGATGTTTCTGGGGAATGCAGAAATATATTTCCTCTCTTTATGGGGTGATGAAAACAGAAGCGGGCTATGCGAACGGGCCGACTGTTTCCCCAACTTATGAGCAGGTTTGCCAAAACTCCGGGCATGCGGAAACCGTCCGCGTCGAGTATGATCCCCAAAAAATTTCGCTCGCTTTTCTGCTGCGCCTGTATTTCGACGCCATTGATCCGGCTGCCGTCAATCACCAGGGCGGTGACAGCGGAATTCAGTACCGCACGGGGATATACTATACCGATGAGGCGGATCTCCCTGTCATCCGGTCCGAAAGAGAGCGGGTGCAGGCTGCGCTTTCGGCGCCGGTTGCGGTCGAAGTGCTGCCGCTTAAGAATTTTTATCCGGCGGAGGAGTTCCACCAGAATTATCTGGATAAAAATCCGGAGGGCTACTGCCACATCAGCTATGCGAAAATCAAAAAAGCAGCCCGGGCCAGAGAAAATCAACCGGATTTTTCACCTTCGGACCCCAAAGTATTAAAGGAGAAACTGACTCCAATTCAATATGCGGTCACTCAGAATTCCGAAACGGAACCGCCGTTTCAAAATGAATACTGGGAAACGGATTGGCCGGGAATCTATGTGGATGTGACCACAGGAGAGCCGCTGTTCACTTCACGGGACAAATTTGATTCCGGCTGCGGCTGGCCGAGCTTTTCCAGGCCGCTCAGCCCGGAAAAGCTCACGGAACACCGCGACCGGAGCCATGGAATGATCCGCACGGAAGTGCGCAGCCGTACCGGGGACGCACACTTGGGGCATGTTTTTCCGGATGGCCCGCGGGAGCGTGGCGGCCTGCGGTACTGCATCAACAGCGCATCGCTCCGGTTTATTCCGAAAGAGAAGATGGAGGAAGAAGGCTACGGTGACTGGCTCGATCTGGTGTGATCATAGAAAAGTTCCCCCCGGCCACAGCCGGGGGGAACTTCATTTTATCCCTTTAAAAGTTCTGTCAGAATCTTCTGTGTTTCCTGTGGATTGGCGCGCCCTTTCGTCGCCTTCATGACGGCGCCGACAATCGCGCCCAGAGCTTTCTTTTTTCCGGCCCGGTAATCGGCGACTGCGGCGGCGTTTTCCTCGGCGGCCTTCCGGCAAACGGCCCTTAAATCTTCCGCGCTGATTCCGGCAAGGTCTTTTTCACTGAGAAAATCGGAAGCCGGTTTTCCGGAGTCCAGCATCTTTTCGAGGGTGGATTTTATCAGATTTTTTCGGATTTTTCCCGCGTCCAGCAGCAGAATTAAATCGTGCAGCTGCGCCGGGGAAACAGCGACCTCGAACCGGTCTTTTTCCGCCTCGCTGCCGAAACGGGCGAACATCTGCTCTAAAATACAGTTGGCAGCCGTGCGCGAATTTTTCGTCCCCTTTGCCGCCGCCTCAAAGTAATCGGCAATGCGCCGGTGTTCGATCAGCTGGCGCGCGTCCGCCTCGGGCAGACCATAGTCCGCCACAAAGCGCGCCAGGCGTTTCTGCGGGTCCTCCGGCATTTTCGCGCGGATCGACTCGCGCATTTCATCCGTCACGCGGATGGTGACAAGGTCCGGTTCGCGGAAATAGCGGTAGTCGTCGGCGTCCTCTTTGTCGCGCATTCCCTCGGTGCAGCCGGTGCCCTCGTCGTAGCGCCGGGTTTCCTGCACCACTTCTTCGCCGCTCATCAGCAGGTCGGTCTGCCTGTCGAATTCGTAGGCGATTGCCTTGGCCATATGGGTGAAAGAGTTCATGTTCTTAATTTCCGCGCGGGTTCCAAACGCTTCCTGCCCTTCGGGGCGGACGGAAACGTTGACATCGCAGCGCAGAGAGCCTTCCTGCATTTTGCAGTCGGAAACCCCGATGTACCGCAGGATCATCTGAAGGGTCTCCACATACTCCTGCACTTCGTCGATGCTGCGCAGATCGGGTTCCGAGACAATCTCGATCAGCGGAACGCCGCCGCGGTTATAGTCGATGTAGGTGTTGCCGCGGTCATGAACCAGCTTGCCCGCATCTTCCTCGATGTGGATGCGGTTGAGGCGGATCCGGCGGCCGTTCGAGAGCTCCACCCAGCCGTTTTTGCACAGCGGCATGTCATACTGGGAAATCTGGTAGGCTTTCGGCAGATCCGGATAAACGTAATTTTTCCGGTCCATCTTCGAAACCGGGCTGATCTTGCAGTGAGTGACAAGGCCTGCCGCAACGGCGTATTCCACCACGGCTTTATTCAGCTTGGGCAGCGTGCCCGGAAGGCCGATGCAGATCGGGCAGCAGTGGGTGTTCGGCTCCCCGCCGAACTCGGTTGAACAGGAACAGAAGATCTTTGTTTTTGTCGCGAGCTCCACATGGGTTTCCAGCCCGCAGACCAGTTCGTAATTCATAGCCTGACCCCCGTTTCCACAGCCTGGAAGACATCGTCCCGCGCCGCCTGTTCATACTGGAACGCGGCGTTGAGCAGAGTGGGCTCCGAAAAGCGCGCGCCGATGAGCTGCAGGCCGACCGGCATCGAATCGCTGCCGAAACCGCACGGAATACTGACGCCCGGCAGGCCCGCAATGTTGACCGGAACCGTGCAGATATCCGTCAGATAGGTTTCGACCGCGTCCTGCGCGGTGAAGTTCAGCGGGAATGCCGTCGTCGGGACGGTCGGCGCGGCGATTACATCACAGTGGGCGAAAGCATCCTCAAATGCCTTGACCACGGTTCCGCGCAGGTTCTGCGCCTTTTTGTAATAGGCATCGTAGTAGCCGGCGCTCAGAACATAGGTGCCGAGCAGAATCCGCCGTTTGACTTCCGCGCCGAATCCTTCGCTGCGCGTCTTGCAGATCATGTCGTTGCGGTCGGTATAGTGTTCCGTGCGGTAGCCATACCGGATGCCGTCGTAGCGGCCGAGATTGGAAGAAGCCTCGGCGCAGGCGAGAATATAATAGGCCGGCAGACTGTATTTGACCGAGGGCATTGAAAATTCCACCAGTTCCGCGCCCAGAGATTCGTAAACCTTCAAAGCGCCGAACAAAGCGGCTTTAACGTCTTCGCGGACACCGTCGTAATATTCCTTCGGAATCCCGATCTTCAGGCCGCGGATCTCTTTTCCCAAAGAAGAAAAAGCGGGCAGCGCCCGGTTGCTGCTGGTCGAATCCATCGGATCGTGCTGCGCGATCGCATCGTAGACCAGCGCGGCGTCCTCCACGCTCTGGGTCAGCGGCCCAATCTGGTCGAAGCTGGAGGCGTAGGCGATGAGCCCGAAGCGCGAAACGGCGCCGTAGGTCGGTTTCAATCCCACAATGCCGCAGAAGCTGGCGGGCTGGCGGATGGAGCCGCCGGTATCGGAGCCGAGCCCGAACACGGCGAGATTCCCCGCGACCGCGGCCGCGGCCCCTCCGCTGCTGCCGCCCGCCACGCGCTCCGTGTTGTGGGGATTCTTCGCCCCGCCGAAACAGGAGGTTTCACAGGAAGAACCCATGGCGAATTCATCCATATTCGTTTTGCCGAGGAGGACCGTGCCCTGCTTTTTGAGGATGCTCCAGACCGTCGCGTCATAAATCGGGACATAGCCCTTCAAAATCTTGGAGCAGCAGGTGGTTTCGATGCCCTTGGTGGAAAAGTTGTCCTTCAGCGTCATCGGAATCCCGGCAAGAGGGGGCAGCTCTTCCTTCGCCGCGAGTTTGCGGTCGACTTCCGCCGCCGTTTGCAGCGCGGTTTCCGGTGTAAGTTTTACATAGGCGTTTAGGCGGCCGTTTTCCCGCCGAATGGCTTCCAGATATTGTTTTGTCAGCTCCGTGCAGCTGATTTCGCCGGAGCGCAGGAGCTTCCCAATTTTTTGAATCAGTCCGTGTTGTTCCATTCCGGCCCTCCTACCTTCTCCGCCGGAGAAGGAAATATCCGTCTTCTTCCTCCGGCGCATTTTTCAGGATTTCCTCCCGGTCATAGGAGGGGACGACGGTATCTTCGCGGAATACGTTCGACAGATTGTTAATGTTGTCGAAGCCCGTGTCTTCGGCGGAAACCTTATTGATGGTGTTCGCAAATTCGATGATGCCGTTCATATCCTTTGTCAGGCCGTCAAGCTCTTCCGGTTTGACCGAAAGCTTGGCAAGCCGGGCAATTTTTAAAATATCCTCGTTGCTGACCATCTTTCAGACCTTCCTTTCAGCCGGCTTGCGCAGGCGGATATGCACTTCGCGCAGCTGCTGTTCCGTCACTTCGCTCGGCGAACCCATCATCATGTCCTGCGCGTTGGAATTCATCGGGAATGCGATGACTTCGCGGATGTTGTCTTCCTCCGTCAGGAGCATCAGGATGCGGTCGATGCCGGGCGCCATACCCGCATGCGGCGGGGCGCCGTACTGGAACGCATGGTAAAGCGAGGTAAACTTGGTCTTGAGATCCTCTTCCGTATAACCTGCAATCTCGAACGCCTTTTTCATGATGTCGATCCGGTGGTTCCGAACGGCCCCGCTCGAGAGTTCCACGCCGTTGCAGACGATGTCGTACTGATAGGCGAGAACGTTTTCCGGCTTTTTGGTGAGCAGCGCTTCCATCCCGCCCTGCGGCATGGAAAACGGGTTGTGCGTGAAACCGATTTTTCCGGTTTCGGGGTCCGGTTCAAACATCGGGAAATCAACGATGAAACAGAGATCAAAGCGGCTTTCGTCAATCAGGCCGAGGCGCTTTCCGAGCTCCGTGCGGATCTGCCCCGCCAGCCCGGCAACCAAGTCGGCGTCGTCGGCGATAAAGAACACGACGGTGCCCGGTTTGAGGTCTGCGCGGCGGGTCAGCTCGTTGCGCTTGTCATCCGGCAGATACTTGTTGATTGGGCCCTGGTACTGGCCGTCTTCCGTTACCTTGATGTAGCCGAGGCCTTTCATGCCGATGCTTTCGGCAAACTTCAGCATGTTTTCAAAGAAGCTTTTCGGCCGCCTGCTGCAGTTCGGAACGCTGATCGCACGCACAATTTTATTTTTAAAAGGCTTGAACGTCGTACCTTCAAATAAGTCGGTGATGTCGAGAATGACCAGCGGATTGCGCAGATCCGGCTTGTCGGAGCCGTATTTCAGCATGGATTCGGCGTAGGGGATACGCGGGAACGGAGCTTTGGTTACGGTTTTGTCGGAAAACTTCGCGAAAGTTTCCCCAATCACTTCCTCCGCAACCTTAAAAACATCTTCCTGTGTGGCGAATGCCATCTCGAAATCGAGCTGGTAAAATTCGCCCGGCGAACGGTCGGCACGCGCATCTTCATCCCGGAAGCACGGGGCAATTTGAAAATAGCGGTCAAAGCCGGAAACCATCAGAAGCTGCTTAAAAATCTGCGGCGCCTGCGGCAGGGCATAGAACTTGCCCGGGTGGCGGCGGCTCGGGATCAGGTAGTCCCGGGCCCCCTCCGGTGAAGAGGCGGAAAGAATCGGCGTCTGGATCTCCAGAAAGCCGAGGTCGGTCATCTTCCGGCGCAGAAACGAGATCACCTGAGAGCGCAGCACGATGTTCTTGTGCACCTTCGGGTTGCGCAGGTCGAGATAGCGGTACTTCAGGCGGACATCCTCCTTGGTTTCCCGTGAAAGGGGGACTTCGAACGGCAGAGGAGCCAGCACCTTGCCGAGCACCGTAAGAT
>ENA-UOOI01003036-UOOI01003036.1-fermentation-metagenome-genome-assembly--contig:-NODE-3036-length-13309-cov-3.901841_pt1 | contig 13309 bp, 13 predicted proteins | sample MGYA00245779_ERZ724027 | MGnify/ENA primary metagenome ERZ724027 (study PRJEB28704, sample SAMN03018318) | fermentation metagenome | biome: anthropogenic terrestrial biome; feature: soil; material... | reverse complement strand
AAACTTGAATCTGCCGAATGAGTGTTCAAAATAACATAAGTTCAAATTACGAATTAAAGCCGTTAAAACTGTATTATTTATTATAAAATTGTGCTTGCGCATTCCATAATTGTAGGTTTTGCCGCCCTCCTCTATTAATTGCTCATGTGAGTCCTGCTGAATTATTGAACCGTCGTCGATTACAACTATTTTATTGCAAAATTTACATGAAGACAATCTATGGGAGATAAATATCGCCGATTTATTTTGAACGGATTTATTTATCAATTTATACAGATTATATTCTGCAATAGGGTCCAATTCGGATGTGGGTTCATCCAATATCAGTATGGGTGCCTTTTTATATGATGCCCTCGCAATTGCAATTCTTTGTGCTTCCCCACCGGAAATGCCGACGCCCTTGCTGTCCACCTTGTAGATTGGGGTGTCTATTCCGCACTTCAGTTTGGAAACTTTTTTCTCCATGCCTACTTGCTTCAAACATTTCATTACAAGATCCTTATCCTAAACCGTTGATGATACGATATTTTGCCCAATGGCCTGCGCGAGCAATTGAAAATCCTGAAATACGACGGATAGCATCCTGCAATAGGAATCATAATCAAACTCTTTGATATTGATGCCATTAAGTAATATCTCACCTTCCAAAGGATCATACAAGCGGCAGATAAGCTTGATAAGCGTTGTTTTACCCGAGCTATTCACTCCTACGATTGCTAATTTTACGCCGGATTTAATGTTCAGTGAAATATGTTTTAATGCATAATTATCACTTTTAGGATATTTGAATGAAACATCCTTAAATTCGATATCAAATTCTTGATAATCCGAATTACGAAACACATCTTTAATCAGTGCCTGCTGGCTGTAAATACGAACATCCTTGCCATAAGCTATATTCGATATCATGCCGGTGTAATATCCAAACCCTCTGTTTAACGGCAAAAGATCTCCCATGCGTTCCATCATTTTTTTATTCAAACGTACATCGGAATAAGCTGAAAATGCAGAAGAAATAATCATAACTGCGAATATTGCGGACACCGTTAACGGAGACAGTACAGCCGATATATTCTTTATGCGAACCACACTCGGCTATTTTCCCGTTTTCCATCAAGATAATGCGGTCGCAGAATAATGTGCTTGCCAAGCGGTGTGATATAAATAACGCTGTTTTCCCACTAGTTAAAAAGTTGTAGTCTTCATACACCTTGCTCTCTGCAATAGGATCCAGCACAGATGTTGGTTCATCCAATATCAAAATAGGTGCATCTTTATAAATCGCTCTTGCCATCAATAATTTTTGTGTTTCCCCAACGGATAGTTCGACCGCACGGTCATTTACTTCTTTTACAAGCTGTGCATGGATGCCCAAAACCGTTGGAGTCAGGATTTAACCCCACGCTTTTGAGGCAGCGTATAATGCGTTCCTCGTCATATTCCTGATTTAAATCCGGAGCAATATTTCGGGCTATAGAAACGGGAAGCACATGGAAGTCCTGAAAAACAGCCGAAAAATAGCGATAATACTCCGTACGATTGTATTTAATCATATCCTGACCGTCAATCAAGATATTACCCGATGTTGGATTATAGAGCCCGCTGAGGAGCTTTACCAGATTACTTTTCCCTGAGCCGTTTTCTCCAACGATTGCAATTTTTTCGCCCGGCTGAATGCATTTGCTTTTTATCGATTTTTTTATACACAATTTTAGCATGGGAAAATATTTCATAAAATTTTCCCTCATGCAAAGTGAACTACTTTCTTTCATCATTTTTCCTTTCTAAATCCTGGATATAGTTTATATATACAGTTTCCAAACTCGGTTTCTCGAAATTTATGTACATAATGTAATCGGAGATATGTTTTATATAATTATCCATGATTTCGCTGCTGCTTTTTCCGATTAAACGCAATTCTATTTCATCGTCATTGTAATTGTACGGCAATAAAGTATATTGGTGACTGCCGCTCATAGTACCTTCCGATGGGTACAGCAAAGACGCAAGACATTTAATCAAAGTAGTTTTGCCCGCCCCATTATGCCCAAGCAAACATACTATCTCACCATCCATAAGGATTAAATTTAAATTCCTGAGTGCATAAAACTTAGTTTTATTTTCCCCAGGATAAAATTTAGACAAATTTTTGACTTGTATCATGCTTGTCTACCCCCAATGGCCTTATTTTTCAGATAGCATTTGTATTGATTTTGCTGATAATTTATTTGAAAGATACTAAAGATAAGAAATAAGGCGATGAATAATAAGAAATAATACTATTATAATATAAGGACCAATGGGACAATTCCATTGGTCCTTAATCTATTGCTCACTTAGCTTTTTTGCTTTATTACAGGTTGCGATAATAGCTTCGATTATGGCACTTCTAAACCCTTTCTCTTCTAATATCCTTACACCTTCGATAGTTGTGCCTTTGGGGGAGCAAACCATATCCTTAAGTTTTCCGGGATGCTCCTTCGTTTCTATAACCATCATAGATGTGCCCAGTATTGTCTGTGACGCCATAACATACGATTTATCCCTGGGCAGCCCTAAATATACCGCAGCATCTGCCATCGCTTCTATGAGCATATCGATAAATGCAGGACCGGAACTGCACAAAGCAGTTACCGCATCCATCAGTTCTTCATTTTCCATAATTTCGACCATTCCGCATCCTGAAAGCATGTTCTTTATAAACTCCATGTCATGTCCGTCGACAGGAGGAGCATAAGAAGCTATAATCATCCCCTCGCCGACAAGTACGGGCGTATTCGGGATCGTTCTTACGACCTTGATATTTTTCTTTAAAAAACCTTTGACATAATCGATTGTTATTCCTGCGGCCACAGTGACAATCAGTTTATCTTCCGTAACGACATCTCTGATTTCATTCAATACCGATTTATATATATCGGGTTTTACTGAAAGCACGATTACATCCGATTTCTTGACCAAATCGATGTTGTTATCTGCAGCATTTGCTTTAAACCTTGCAGCCAGTAAATCCGCCTTGTCCTTATGTATGTTGCTTATATATATATCCCTGGCTTTTATATAACTTGAATTTATAATACCCTGAATCATTGCAGATGCGATATTCCCCGCTCCGATAAATCCAACCTTTCTAAACATAACAACCCTTCCTTTGCTTATTTATCATACATTTATTTTATTATCCATGCCTAATAAATTTTTGTTTTTTTCGATTACAGGCTTGACGCAGTCAGAAACGAATTCATCGACCTGTTCCGAAGCCCTGCCCGTAAAGTTTGAAGGTTTTAATACCCTATATACATCTTCCTTGTTCAATTTAAAAAGCGGATCGCTGCAAATCCTGTCTATAAGATCGTTTGAAAGGCCCTCCTGCTTTACCATCCTCGCGGCTTCCATAGAATGTTCCCTTATCCTTTCATGGAGCTCCTGCCTGTCTCCGCCCATTTTTACAGCCTCCATCAGCATATTTTCCGTGGCCATAAAGGGAAGTTCATTTAAAATATGCTGGTTTATCACTTTTTCATATACAACCATACCGCATGAGATGTTGAAGTATAGATTTAAAACGCCATCGCATGCCAGAAATGCTTCAGGTATTGTTATCCTCTTGTTTGCCGAATCGTCGAGGGTCCTTTCAAGCCACTGTGTGGATGCTGTGATAGCCGGATTCATCGCCGTCACGATTATAAATCTTGAAAGCGACGACATTCTTTCGCTTCGCATGGGGTTTCTTTTATAAGCCATGGCAGAAGAACCGATCTGACTTTTTTCAAAGGGCTCTTCCATCTCCTTGAGGCCCTGTAATATCCTCAGATCATTGCTGAATTTATAGGCGCTCTGTGCTATCTGCGACAGAACATTGAGTATTTTACTGTCTATTTTTCTCGGGTATGTCTGGCCGGTAACATAGAATGAAGTCTCGAATCCCATCTTTTCCGTTACCAATTTATCAAGTTTTTTAACTTTGGCGCTGTCGTTATCGAATAAATCCATAAAGCTTGCCTGAGTGCCGGTAGTACCCTTTACGCCGAGAAATTTCATGTGGTCTTTTTCAAAATCCAACAGTTCGATATCCATGAGAAGGTCCTGTATCCAGAGGCATGCCCTTTTACCTACGGTCGTAAGCTGCGCAGGCTGCAGATGCGTAAAGGCAAGGGTCGGCAGATCCTTGTATTTGACTGCAAATTTGCTTAAGCTATAGACTACGTTCACGGCTTTTTTCTTTATCAGGTTCAGTGCTTCTCTCATCAATAAAAGATCGGTATTATCGCCGACATAGCAGCTTGTGGCGCCAAGATGTATGATAGGTTTTGCCTTGGGGCACTGCACCCCATATGCATATACATGCGACATGACGTCATGCCTGGTTTCTTTTTCCCTTTTTTCAGCGACTTCATAGTTTATATCGTCCTGAAATTTTTTCATTTCATTTATCTGTTCGTCCGTAATATTCAAACCCAATTCCTTTTCAGCTTCGGCAAGAGCAATCCATAATTTCCTCCACGTTTTAAATTTCCTGTCGGCGGAAAAGATCTCGCTCATTTCCCTGCCCGCATATCTTACAATAAGCGGGTTTTCATATATTTCGTGCATACATTTCATCTCCCTATTCTCTTATCTGGCCGTTTCCATAAATAATATACTTTACGGAAGTCAATTCCCTTAACCCCATAGGCCCCCTTGCATGGAGCTTTTGAGTGCTTATCCCTATTTCGGCTCCCAAACCGAATTCATTTCCGTCGGTAAATCTGGTGGATGCGTTTACATAAACGGCAGCCGAATCAACTTCGGATAAAAATCTTTGTGAATTTAAATAGTTTTCTGTAACGATGACATCCGAATGTTTTGTACCATATTTGTTTATATGTTCTATTGCTTCATCTATACTATCAACTATTTTTACGGCCATGATATAATCAAGATATTCCTTATACCAGTCATTTTCATCAGCAAGTATGACATCACTGCAAATACTTTTTACTTTTTCGCATCCCCTGACTTCAACTCCATTGGATCTTAAACTTTTTATTACTCTTGGAACAAATATTTGCGCTATATCCTTATGGACAAGAAGTTTCTCTGCGGCATTGCATACTCCCGGCCTGCTTACCTTCGCATTTATGACGATTCTTTCTGCCATATCCATATCACAGTACTTATCGACATATATATGGCAGTTGCCGGTTCCAGTCTCAATTACAGGCACCGTGGCGTTTTCAACCGTGGATTTTATAAGGCCTGCTCCTCCCCTAGGGATAAGAACATCGATGTAACCGTTGAGTTTCATAAATTTATTTACAGTATCCCTCGATGTATCTTCTATGATTGATATGCAGTCTTCCGGCAGAGATGATCGGGTTAGTGCCTTTCGCAATGACTTTACGATAGCTATGTTCGAGTTTATGGCATCGCTTCCGCCTTTTAAAAATGCAGCGTTTCCTGATTTTATGCATAATGCCGCCGCATCAACTGTAACATTAGGTCTCGATTCATATATTATCCCGATTACTCCAAGGGGCACTCTCATCCGTCCTATAAGCAGGCCGTTGGGCATTTTATTCATTGATAATATTTCACCAACAGGATCTTTTAGCGATATTATCTGTCTCAGGCTTTCCAGCATAGCATTAAATCTTTTTTCATTTAATTCAAGCCTGTCGATGAGTACGCTTCTCATACCACTTGCTTTCGCACATTTAACATCTTCTTTATTTTGCGACAGTATATATTCCTTATCTTCCTTAAGCGCCCTTATCATATTTGCAATACAGGTATTTTTATCTTTTGTTGAAGCCTTCGCAATTTCTTTTGATGCATTTTTTGCACCATTGGCTTTTATTATTATATCCTCCATATCAACTATCCTCCCTCGAAAATATAGTACCTACTTGTTTACCTGAAATAATATCATATATGTTTTCGATCCTGCGACCGTTTGCAATCACCATAGTAATGTTATTATCGAACATTATTTGGGCTGCATTTATTTTGGTTTTCATTCCTCCCGTACCAAAGGCAGAGTTCGTTCCCTTTGAAATAAGCCTTATAGTATCGTCAATATGGGTTACCCGCTCTATCAGCTTTGCGCCTTCAAGATTCGGATCCCTGTCATATAAACCGTTTATATCGGATAAAATAATCAATAAATCAGCATCTATTATTTTTGCGACATATGCGGATAAAACATCATTATCTCCGAATTTAATCTCGTCTGTTGCAACTGTGTCGTTTTCATTCACTATAGGTATTATTCCAAGTTTTAGCAGTGTATTGAACGTATTCTTTGCATTTGCATTCCTGTCATCATAAAAAATATCTTCTTTTGTCAATAATATCTGAGCTATTGCCTTTCCGTATTCGGAAAACATTTTTTCATATATATGTACCAGTAAACCCTGGCCTATAGCTGCCATCGCCTGCTTTGCAGCAATATCCTCCGGCTTCTTCTTTAGACCTGTTTTTGTCATTCCTGTAGCTATTGCTCCGGAAGTCACGAGTACCACTTCTATACCTCTGTTTGCGATATCCGATAATACCATCGATAGTTTATCGATTATCCGCAAATCCAATTTTCCTGTTGAATGAGTGATTGTTGATGTCCCAACTTTTACGACAATACGATTATAAAGCATGAAGATCCTCCTGTTTTTTAATAGCCAAGTTTAGTTATTACAAATAATATTATACAGCATTTTATAGATAAAAAAGAGGTACACTTTTCAATATACTGATCAAGTGTACCTTTAATCTGTAGAAACTATTTGCGATACATGGATAAATGGACTCTAAAATTATCTCGGTTGTACTATCAGTTTTATTGCTGTTCTTTCTTCACCATCTATTTGAATATCCGTAAAAGCAGGTATACAAACGAGATCCAATCCTCCTGGAGCGACAAACCCTCTTGCAATAGCAATTGCTTTTACGGCCTGATTGATCGCCCCTGCACCTATCGCCTGCATCTCTGCTCCTCCCCTTTCTCTGATAACTCCTGCCAATGCACCCGCAACAGAATTTGGATTTGATTTTGCTGAAACTTTTAATACATCCATAATTAAAACCCCTCCGTCATTATTTGTAATCTCACTGATAGACCTATATACTACCTATTTCTACACGAGTAAATGATATCCTCTTTTTTATTAAAATATTTTTAATATTTTAATATTAGTGTAAATTCGGCATTAAGATGTAGGTTCAAGCATAAAAATCCAAAAATAATAATAGGCAGACACTATATAATGCTGTGTTATCTGCCTATTATCATCGATTATTATCTAATTATTTTCATTTTTATTATGCTGAATTCTAATTTAATTTAATCAGCATAGGAAATTACTTTGCATATTCTATTGCTCTTGTCTCCCTTATAACATTAACCTTTATTTGCCCGGGATATTCAAGTTCATTTTCAACCTTTTTGACAATATCTCTTGCCATCTGAACTGCCTCTGCATCGCCTATTGATTCCGGTTTAACCATGATTCTGATCTCTCTACCTGCTTGTATTGCATATGATTTTTCGACACCTTCAAACGAATTAGCTATAGCCTCTAATTTTTCCAGCCTTTTTATATATGCTTCAAGGGTTTCCCTTCTTGCTCCAGGCCTTGCAGCAGAGATTGCATCTGCAGCCTGTACCAAAACGGCCTCGACAGTTTGAGGCTCAACATCATTATGATGAGCCAATATAGCATGTGTAACGTTTTGTGACTCATGATATTTCTTCGCAATATCAGCCCCTATTACAGCATGGGGACCTTCTACTTCATGATCTACCGCTTTACCTATGTCATGTAAAAGACCGGCCCGTTTTGAAAGCAGTACGTCTGCTCCAAGTTCTGCAGCCATTAAGCCGGCAAGGTGTGAAACCTCTATGGAATGTCTAAGTACATTTTGTCCATAACTTGTTCTGTATTTCAACCTTCCCAATAGCTTTACCAATTCAGGATGCAGACCATGGACACCTGTTTCAAATGTCGCCTGTTCTCCTTCTTCTTTAATATCATTGTCAACTTCTTTTTTTGCTTTTTCAACCATTTCTTCAATTCTTGCAGGATGGATTCTTCCATCGGTTATAAGCTTTTCAAGCGCTATTCTTGCAACTTCTCTTCTTATAGGATCAAATCCGGATAATATTACGGCCTCCGGCGTATCGTCTATAATCAAGTCGATACCTGTCAATGTTTCCAATGTCCTTATGTTTCTGCCTTCTCTTCCTATTATCCTGCCTTTCATTTCATCATTTGGAAGTGCAACAACGGATACTGTAGTTTCAGCAACATGGTCTGCAGCACACCTTTGTATTGCGCAAGATATTATTTCTCTTGCCCTTTTGTCTGCTTCCTCTTTTGCTTTAGTTTCGATATCCTTTATCATCATAGCAGCTTCGTGCTTAATATCCTTTTTAACATCATTCAATAATAACTCTTTTGCTTCTTCTGAGGTCAAACCAGAAAGTTTTTCAAGCTCAGCAACTCTTTTTTTGTATAATTCTGAAAGTTCATTTTTCAGCACCTGAACATCTTCCTGTTTCTTGTTCAAGTCATTTTCTTTTCTTTCTGCAGCATCTACTTTTTTGTCAAGGGTCTCTTCTCTTATTAGAAGCCTTCTTTCAAGCCTTTGAAGCTCAGACCTTCTTTCTCTTGTCTCCCTGTCAAGTTCACTTCTTAATTTATGAACTTCTTCCTTTGCTTCAAGAATCGATTCTCTTTTTTTAGATTCAGCTTCTTTTTCGGCATCAGCAATTATCTTTTTTGCTGCCTCTTCTGCATTTGATATCTTTCCTTCAGAAATATATCTTCTTACAAAATACCCTGTGAAAAAAGTCGCTATACCAATTACTACATAGCTTACAATTCTTAAAAGTATATCATAACACCTCCTTACTTCATTAATTAAAGGGACATTCCTCTTCCTGAGAATTAAATTCAGAATATTTTTAAGGATGTCCCCAAAACAAATAATCACAAAATATAAAACCGAGATGCACCCCGGTTTTAACTAAAACTCCAGGCAAATCAATTAATGTTTTCAGTAATGGCAAAAAATACTAACATATTAACCAGTATTTGTTTCAATTTTATATCTTTTTTAAATTTATGTCAAGTTAATATAATGCCGTTTTGGAGGTACGTATTTTAAGTTAAAGAATATTATTTTCAATAACCTGGACGTATTCCGGCATCATTTAAACGGTTGTCAAAAATCATCTTTATTATATTTTAAGCAGGCATCCACCGCTTTTATCGAAGTATCATAATCAAAGCCCTTGCCTACCAAATATCTGTATGTCTTTTGTATGAATTTTTTATCATTTGCATCGGCATTTGAACTCTTCATTCTTTTTTTAGCCAATGCTATTGCCGCCTCCAGATCAATATTATCGGCTTCAGCCATGACCTGCGATATTATATTCCGTTTTATGCCCTTATTTGCAAGTTTCCAGGCGATCTTTCTTATGCTTGAATGCTTTAATTTTTGTTCTTCACTTAATATTTCCTTTGCATACCTCAAATCATTAATATAGTCAAAATCCTTAAGCTTCAATATGACTTTTTCGATAGTTCTTTTATCATATTTTAACTCTTTCAGCTTATTATATATTTCACTCTCGCTTCTATCTCCGTACTCAAGATACTTTAGGACCCTATCAAATGCCGATTTGGACTGGCATTTTAAAATTATTTCATTTAAATGTTCTTCATCGATGCATTCATTTTCTTTTATACCCAGCTTGATTATCTGCTCATAGTCAGTACTGAAGCTGAATTCATAATCCACATAAACATCGCACTTATTGTTTTTTTTGTTTACTATTGATGTAATTATCATAAATGCCACCTTGCACCTCTCATGACCAAACTCAGGAGTGTTCAAACCTATATTTATAAAAAAGCCCTCAATCAAGAGGACTTTTTATTATTTTGCAGATGCTTCTTTACTGTTATCCTGTGCGGGAGTGCCATCAAGACTTATTACCTTTAGATTATATTTATCCCTGATTTTCTTCTCTATTTCATTTGAAACCTTCACATTGTCAGTTAAATACTGCTTTGCATTTTCCCTGCCCTGGCCTAACCGCGTATTGCCGTAAGAGAACCATGCGCCGCTTTTTTGTATGATATCATTTGCAACGGCTGTATCGAGCAAACAACCGCTCCTTGAAATACCAGTACCATACATGATATCGAATTCTGCCTGCTTGAATGGAGGGGCGACTTTGTTTTTTACTACTTTCACTCTCGTCCTGTTACCTATGATGCTGTCCCCCTGCTTTATATTATCTATTCTCCTTACATCAAGCCTTACGGATGCATAAAACTTCAACGCTCTTCCTCCTGGAGTCGTTTCGGGGTTTCCAAACATGACTCCGACTTTCTCACGCAGTTGATTTATGAATATCGTAACGCATTTTGACCTGCTGATAGCTCCCGCAAGTTTCCTTAAAGCCTGTGACATCAGACGTGCTTGAAGGCCAACATGTGAGTCGCCCATTTCTCCTTCTATTTCTGCCCTTGGAACCAGGGCTGCTACGGAATCAATTACAATCACATCTACAGCATTGGATCTTACAAGAGCTTCGGTAATTTCGAGCGCCTGCTCGCCCGTATCCGGTTGGGATACGACAAGGTTGTCGGTATCCACTCCCAAATTCTTTGCATAAACAGGGTCAAGCGCATGTTCTGCATCTACAAACGCAGATGTGCCTCCCATTTTTTGCGCTTCAGCGATTACATGGAGCGCAACTGTTGTTTTCCCTGATGATTCCGGTCCGAATATCTCAACTATCCTTCCTCTTGGCAGGCCCCCGACCCCTAATGCAATATCCAAATCCAGCGCACCTGTCGGTATCACGTCGATGTTCAGTTTTGCAGATTCACCAAGCCTCATAATTGAACCCTTCCCAAACTGTTTCTCTATTTGAGTCATAGCTTCTTCAAGAGCTTTAATCTTTTCGTTATTCATTTTATACCTCCTGGATTTAAACTTATTGATAAGGCGCTACGAACAAATGTTCTATATAAATAGTACACTAATTTTTACTCGCGGTCAAATATTGCATATAACAAACTATTAGTAATTCTATCCATAAAGCAAAAAAATAATCAGGCATGATCAATCCTACTTTTGAAATTTAAACACATTCCTGTTTTTATAGAAATAGTCTATGCCTGATATCAAAGTTATAACAACCGCCAGCCAGATTAAAATTTGATAATAAGGTAAATCTAACAGCGCCCAAATAATCGCAATTATCTGTACGGTAGTTTTTATCTTTCCCCACCAGCTGGCTGCAATTATTACGCCTTCTGCTGCAGCTACGGCTCTAAGACCTGTAACGGCAAACTCCCTGGCAATTATTATAGTTACAAGCCACGCAGGTAGGCTTTTTAATTCTACAAGCGATATTAAAGCCGCTGCAATAAGCAATTTATCTGCTAGAGGATCCATAAACTTGCCCAAGGTCGTTATCTGATTTTTTGTCCTGGCGATATAACCGTCCAACTTGTCCGTTAGTGCTGCAATTATAAATACGATAGTAGCAATTAAAACTCCGTACTTTATTCTCGTAGATATAAGTATTAAAAAAACAGGGACCAGAAATATCCTTAGCAAAGTAAGTCTATTAGCTAAATTCATGCTCAACCACTCCTACAAGGTCGTAATCTAATATGCCAGTAATCTTTACGTCCATAAAATCGCCCTTTTTAATATTATCTATATTATCCTTTACGTATACCAAACCGTCTATATCAGGAGCATCCCCATATGTCCTTCCAATCATACAATCATCCTTTATATCTTCCACTAAAACGCGATAGACTTTTCCGATTTTTTGTTTATTCAAAGACCGCAATATTCCCCTTTGCAGCGCCATAAGCCTCATCTGCCTGGATACTTTTATCTTTTTATCTATTTGATCTTTAAAGTAAAATGCTTCAGTTCCTTCCTCCCTGGAATATATAAAAACACCGACCCTATCAATGCTATATTCTTTCAAGAAATCATAAAGTTCCTTGAACTGTTCTTCTGTTTCCCCAGGGAATCCAACAATAAGGGATGTTCTTATTATAATCCCAGGTATATTTTTTCTCAGTTTTTCTATAAGTGCCGCTATGCTTTTCCTGCTGCTAGCCCTTCTCATCTTCTTAAGTATTTCATTATTGACATGCTGTATGGGTATATCAAGATATTTGCATACCTTATCGTTATTTTTTATTTCAGCTATTAGATCATCATCAATGTCTTCAGGATAACAATATAGTATTCTTATCCACTGTATCCCGTCTATCTTTGAAATACTGCCGATAAGCCGGGATAAAGATCTTTTCCCATATAAATCAATACCATATTTTGATGTATCCTGAGCCACCAGTATTATTTCTTTAGTGCCGTTTTTTGCAAGATAACGGATCTCATTTAGTATACTTTCGATAGAACGGCTCCTGTAATTGCCTCTGAGCTTTGGTATAATGCAATAACTGCAATTATTATTGCAGCCTTCGGCGATCTTAACATATGCAGTATACTGTGGGGTGGTAAGTATCCTGTTTTTGTTGAAATCGATATTATAATTTATATTATTTATACGTTTAACCCGTTCTTCGTTTTTTAACACAGCTTGTATCACATTATCTATTTCAAGATAATTTCCCGTACCGATTACAGCATCTATTTCAGGAATTTCCGACAGCAAGTCGTCGGCGTATCTCTCAGCGAGGCATCCTGAAACGATAAGAGCTTTGCATTTTCCTATCTTTTTATTCTCTGCAAGCTCTAAAATTGTATTAATAGATTCTTCTTTTGCGGATTCTATGAAACAGCAGGTATTTACGATTAATATATCAGCGTCCCTTTCATTATTTACTATATTGTATCTTTCGCCGGACAGGATACCAAGCATGATTTCAGAGTCCACTCTGTTTTTATCGCATCCAAGAGATACCATTCCGACATTAAGCTTTAAGCCCACTGATGTCTCTCCTTCCAAAAATCATTAGTTCATGAATTTATATATATAAAGAGTATAATATATATTTTTTTGCATGTCAAAATTAAACAATTACTGGGGTGTATATTTTATATACTTTATACGTATTCCGGTAAACATAATAGCATTTGTATACTTATATACCATTTCCTGGGTAATAGGCTATACCATACTCTTGTATTCCTCTTTAGACACCAAAACCCGCCTTGGTTTGCTTCCCTCATATCCGCTTATGATGCCTCTTTCCTCCATATTGTCTATAAGCCTTGCGGCTCTGTTGTATCCTATCCGGAGCCTTCTTTGAAGCATGGAAAT
>ENA-UOOI01003034-UOOI01003034.1-fermentation-metagenome-genome-assembly--contig:-NODE-3034-length-13316-cov-3.879949_pt1 | contig 13316 bp, 13 predicted proteins | sample MGYA00245779_ERZ724027 | MGnify/ENA primary metagenome ERZ724027 (study PRJEB28704, sample SAMN03018318) | fermentation metagenome | biome: anthropogenic terrestrial biome; feature: soil; material... | reverse complement strand
TAATAGAGGCGTCGACCAGATTTGAACTGGTGCATAAGGGTGTTGCAGACCCGTGCCTTACCACTTGGCTACGACGCCATATGACTCCGACGGGATTTGAACCCATGATACCGCCGTGAAAGGGCGATGTCTTAACCGCTTGACCACGGAGCCTTATTCTCGAATCACTTAAAGCAGTGACCGAGATTTATAATATCATATCATGGATGATTTTGCAAGTGTTTTTAGACATTTCCTAAAAATTTTCAGGAGGCACAGGATTCCAGCACATGATGTCTTCCTTTGGGCAGGACAAATGGCGAAAGCGATACAGGGTCACTGATTACGGAACAGTTCATGTTATATATTTTTTGTATCAGTTCTTCCGTGACCACTTCTTTTGGGGCGCCCTCCTGGACCAGTGTGCCCTCTCGCATCGCAAAGATATAGTCTGCGTACCGTGCGGACAGATTGATATCGTGGAGAACCATGACGATTGTTGTGCCTTTTCTTCGGTTTAGATCGGTCAGCAGATCGAGAATCTCGACTTGGTAGGTGATATCGAGGTAGGTAGTAGGTTCATCTAGCAGGAGAATATCTGTCTGTTGAGCAAGAGCCATCGCGATCCATGCTCTTTGTCGCTGTCCGCCGGAGAGCTCATCCAGCCTACGGTTGGAAAGCTCGGTGATTCCCATGATTTCTAAAGCCTCTTCTACCGCTTCATAGTCTTTTTTTCCCAGGCCTTTCATAAAGGGTTGATGGGGAAAACGTCCTCTGCTTACCAGATCAGCTACGACAATTCCTTCTGGTACAATGGGAGATTGAGGGAGCAGGCCCAAAACTCTGGCAAGTTGTTTTGATGGGAGAGAACTAATATTTTGACCATCCAGCGTGATTTTCCCGGAGGATGGTTGTAACAGTCGTGCAACCGTCTTTAACAGAGTTGATTTACCACATGCGTTCGCCCCGAGTATGACGCTGATTTTATTGGATGGGATCGTCAGATCGACATCTTTTAATATTGTTTTGTCCCCATATCCGGCAGTGATGTGATTCACTTTTAATTGATGTTTGTTCATTACATACCTCCACGTTTATTCATGCGAATCAGTAAAAATATCAGGTAAGGTGCACCGAGGATCCCAGTAATTACGCCGACCGGAAAGCGCGTGGTGAATGCAAATTGACCGATCAGATCTGCCAAAAGCACGAGACAGGTGCCTATAAGTCCGGAAGGGAGTTCATTTTGCATGCCCGCACCTACGAGCGTTTTTGCGATCGGCCCGGACAGGAAAGAGACGAAAGCAATCGGCCCTGCGACAGCAGTGGCAAATGCGATGCAGACTACAGAGCTTAAGATCAGCAAAAGCCTGGTTCGATCTGCATGTACACCGAGTGTTGTAGCAGAGTCCTCTCCAAGTTCCAGAATTTGCAGATGTCTGCCCAGCATTACGATCACAGGTGTAAAGATTAACAATACAACTGCGAGCATTGGAATATCGGATAATGATATTCCATTTAGACTTCCGCTCAGCCAGCGAAAAGCTGTTGGAACATCGTGCTGCGGTGCTTTCAACATAAAATAATTAATCAGTGCAGTTAACATCGCCTGCACGCCAAGCCCGATCAGAATCAGACGGCCGCCGTTGTATTTACCGCCTTTTGAAAGAAGATAGATGAAGAAAGCAGTAAGTGTTCCGCCAAGAACAGCTGCGATCGATACGGAAGGGCCGGACAATCCCAGAATGATCAGTGCGAATATCGCTGCCGCACTGGATCCCGAGGTGACACCGATAATATCAGGGCTTGCAAGAGGATTGCGCAGCATAGTCTGAAAGGTACTGCCAGCCATGCCAAATGCGAATCCACATAAAAGGCCGGCCAGCATCCGGGGAAGCCGCAGTGATTTGACTGCAAATGTGGCTCCTTTAACATTTTCCCCTTTTAGCACTCTCCAAATAGTTGAAAGTGAATAGATGGTATTTCCATATAAGAGCACGATAGTGCAGAGGATCAGGACAAAAATGGCAAGGAAGCAGGTGACTGTAACATAACGTCGTTTTCTCTTATGGAAACCATTCATCACGATTTTATTACTTTTATCTGTCATAATGAACTCCCCTTTGATCTCATTGCGATCAGAATCAGGATCGGTGCACCGACGAATGCCGTGACGATGCCTGATTCCAGTTCCCCCGGACTTCCCAGGATACGTCCGATTACATCGGCAGTTGTCAATACGAGGGCTCCTCCAAGAGCGGACATCGGAAGTATTACCCGCTGATCAGGTCCAAGAAGCAGACGCATAACATGTGGAACCATAAGTCCGACGAATCCGATCGGTCCGGCGACAGCTGTCACGGCACCGCATAAGATTACACCTGACAATGCACCCAGAAATCTTGCCGCACCGGTGTGTACTCCGAGAACAGAGGCCATTTCATCGCCGAGTGCCATGGCATTTAAAACTGGAGCCAGAACAAATGCAGTCAAAGATCCGATTATCACAAATGGAAGAATAGTACGGATATTTCCCCAGTTTGCACCGCTGACACTTCCTACCTGCCAGAATCGGAACGTATCCATAACCTCGGCCCTCGGCATGAGAATTGCACTGACAAATGATGAAAGTGCAGCACTTGTGGCAGATCCGGCAAGAGCCAGTTTAATAGGTGTTACACCGCCGGACCCCATTGACCCGATTCCGTATACAAAGACTGTTGTGACTGCTGCACCAAGAAGAGCGAGCCATATGTATTGACTGGCACTTGAAATGTTGAAAAATGCGATTCCGATCACAACAAAGAGTGAAGCGCCGGTATTGACGCCCAGAACACTGGGATCTGCGATGGGGTTGCGTGTGACTGCCTGCATGACGGCTCCTGAAATTCCAAGGGATGCTCCTGCAATCAGCGAAAATATGGTTCGTGGAATCCTTTTTTTCACGACGATCTGTCCGATGGTATCTGACTGGTTATAAAAAAGAGCGGCTTTGATATCATGCATACTGACATTACGGGAGCCAAAAATCAGAGATGCCCCGAAACATAGCAATACACTGATCAGACAGATCGTGAGAGTAATGAGAAGTTTTTTTGTTTGTTTTTCTTGTTTCATTGTACTTTATTTGCGGCCTTTCCGAGAAGGGACAGATATTCATCGATTGTCGCGGGAATTGAGAGAGCACTGGGGGTTCCGGAAGCCGCAAGCGGTGTGTTATTCTCGATGAATACGACCGACCCTCTTTTGATTGCAGGAATGGTGCCGAACAACGGGTCTTCCTGAAGTGTCTTCAGCAACTGGTCATCTCCGTATGCTACGATGATATCCAGCCCGTTCAGGACATCAACATTTTCTGCACTGACGGTCATGGAGAAACCATCTTCAGAAGTACCAAGATTTTCAACTTCCCTGGAAAGATTCATGCCCAGATCAGTAAGAAATCCACCTCTCGGGTCATCTTTTAAGTAGACGTACACTTTGCCCAAATCAGAGGGAGTGATGTATAAGAATCCGGCTGTTTTATCTTTAAGCTGAGGATACTCAGCCACTTTTTCCTGAATCATCTGCTCCAGATCTTTAACCAGATCTTTTCCTTCCTGCTCCATGCCAAGTCCTCTGGAGTCGATTCGGATCTGCTCCCTCCACGAGGTCTGCCATGGGGCATTTGGATAAGCCACTACCGGGGCGATCTCACTTAAGGTGTCATATTCCTCCTGAGTGATTCCGGAGTAGCCTGCAAGAATGACATCGGGATTTACGTCGCTGATTGCTTCATAGTCGAGTCCATCGGTGTCATGGAAGAGAACGGGATCTTCCACGCCGAGCTCTTTGAATTTATCTAGAGTCCATGGCAAAAGACCACTGCCGTCTGTGACCCCATAGTTTGCCTCAGAGACACCGACAGGCACGATGCCGAATGCAAGCGCTACATCCTGATTTCCCCAGAATATCGTTGCAACTCTCTCCGGCTTTTTCTCTATTACGGTCTCACCGAGAGCATGTTTTATTCGAATTGGATACTGTGTGTCCTTATCAGAAAGTTCTTTTGAATTACTCTGTGTTACAGAAGTTTTCTCTTTATCGGCAGATGCACCGGATGAGCCGGCAAAGGCCCCCTGGCATCCCGCCAGAAGGGAAGTGGCAAGCATGAACGCTGCACCTTTCATCAATAGATTAGGTAGGCTGTGAAACTTCATACGTATGTTCTCCTTTAGTTTAGTCATTCAATGATGTGGTTTAAGTTAGTTGAGACTAATCAATTTTATCAAAGTCCGGTTTGTTTGTCAATCCCATTTGTTTTTCCAATATTTACTTGTATCATTGAGGCATACGTTGTGATACAATCTTTTTGTAACAAAAATGAAATACATATGTCATAACTATGAAATAAAAAGGAGGAATATTGTGAAACATAAATTAGTGATCGCAGCACTGATGGTCACCACCTTAGGGGCTTCGGCCGGGATACCGGTATCTGCTGCCACAGATCCCGCACAGTGTGAGATACAGACGCAAAAGGGAGTCAGGGTTATAACTGGAAGCAATATGGACGAAATCAAAGAAAAACTTGAGAGTATGGGCATCGATTGCTCAGACATCAAGCTTGACTGCAATGGAGGAACCATTCAGATCCCAGGCGATGAACAGCCATCAGCAGAGCAGCCCAATCAGGATTCGGAGACTCCTGTAGCGGAGCAGCCCAATCAGGATACGGATCAGCCAGACCAGTCCGAGTCCTCTTATGCAGCGCAGGTGATTGCTCTTGTAAATCAGGAGAGAGCGAAAGAAGGACTTGCTGCGTTACAGTATGATGCAGCACTTGAAAAAGCTGCGAATATACGAGCCAAAGAAACGGAAGTTTCATTTTCACATACACGTCCAAACGGGACATCCTTCAGCACAGTCCTTCAGGAGAATGGTGTATCGTATCATGGAACCGGGGAGAATATCGCCTATGGACAGCAAACCCCAGAAGAAGTCATGACAGGCTGGATCAACAGCCCGGGACATCGCGCCAACATTATGAATAAAAACTTTACAAAGATTGGTGTCGGTTTCTATGAGAGCAACGGAGTAAAATACTGGGAACAACTTTTTACATACGAATAAAATTTTCTGAAATTTATCTAGATACCTTTGTGACATTGAGAAATACACAAACAGGCCGGATTCAAGATGAGGAATCCGGTCTGTTCTATACGAAGGGGAATGTATTCTTATCAATCCTTATGATAAAAAAGAAAGGCTCCTTTTTGTCAGAGGATAATCATACCCTTTGACAGAAAGAAACCTTCTGGTGAGTGAAACTGATCGTATCTAGTTTATTAAAGATCAAGCTTTTCGATGATGTCCGTCAGTGCTTTTTTCACCAGTGAATCTTTGGGGAGATTTACGATTGCTTTTCCGTCGCAGTCGAAGTTGTAGACTGCCTCATCGTGTGGGACGATACCCAACAGGGTAAGTCCCTGTTCTTTGATTGCATCCTGAATCCCCTGGTTTAACTCGCCGTTTGGCGCACGATTTATGATCAGCCCCATGGTTTTGGGTTTCATGTGACATTCATGAACCAATGCTGCGATGCGGCCAGCGGCCTCCACACCCCTTCTTGAACAGTCGCTGACCACGATCATCGTGTCCATCTGGGGGAGTATTCCGCGGCTGATATGTTCCATCCCAGCTTCGTTGTCTACCAGAATATAGGGATAATTCCCCTGAAGTTTTTGTATCTGGGCCTGCAGCAGACCATTGACATAGCAGTAACAGCCCTGTCCCTGAGAACGTCCCATGATCATGAGATCGTAATCATCCTCCTCTGTCAGTGCATCCTCCAGACGCATCTGGAGATAATCTGCCTTCGTCATCCCATTCGGTATGGGAGAATCTTTATCAACTCCTGCTCGTTCGATCTCCTCGCGAACCTGACCTAAGGTTGGACCGGCCTTTACTCCGAGCACTTCGTTCAAGTTGGAATTCGCATCTGCGTCAACCGCTAATACTGGTGATTTTCCGCTTTCACATAAATATTGAATGATTAATCCACATAGTGTGGTTTTACCTACTCCGCCTTTTCCGGCGACAGCTATTACATGTGCCATTAACTGATATCCTCCTTATCCACTATTGCCTTGTCTTTATTATAACAAATTTTGAAAAATAAGCAACCAAACTGACGTTTTTCATCGGCCTGATTGCGTGATTTATAGTTGATAACATACTTTGTTTTTGCTATCATATAAATATGAAAAATATTTATCGTATCTACACTACGGTATCTATGACTTATCAGTGTTTGTCGGATAGATAAGATTTCAGAGATCAGGATGTTTCGGTGGAATACGAAGGGAGAATGAAGTGAAAGAAGACAGAATTATCATATTAGATTTGGGAAGCACAAAAAACACAGATTTGGCAAGGGCAGTTCGAAAACTGGGAGTTTACAGTGAGATTCATCCTTTTGATATCACGGTAGAGGAGTTGAAGAACATGGATCATGTCAGAGGTATTATATTAAATGGCGGTGAAAACCGGATTGTGGAAGGAAAAGCTGTGGATGTGGATTCTGCGATCTATAATTGTGGCGTTCCTATGATTTCGGTGGATCATCCAACGGCAAAATGTAGGCAGCAGTTTGATGAGATGCCATCAGATGAAAAATTGAAACAGTTTGTATTTGGCGACTGTAAAGCAGAGGCAAACTGGAATATGAGAAACTTTATCAGTGAACAGGTAGAAAGCCTAAGAGAGGAGATCGGGGACAAGAAGGTACTTCTCGCGTTATCCGGCGGCGTGGATTCCTCTGTGGTTGCCGCTTTGCTCATAAAGGCAATCGGACAGCAGCTGGTCTGTGTACATGTAAATCATGGTCTGATGCGGAAAGGTGAATCTGAAAGCGTTGTTGAGGTATTCCAGAAACAACTCCATGCAAATCTTGTCTATGTGGACGCTTCTGAACGCTTTCTTAGTAAGCTGGAAGGCGTCTCGGATCCGGAGAATAAGAGAAAGATTATTGGAAATGAATTCATACGTGTCTTCGACGAGGAGGCAATGAAGCTTGACGGCATTCATTACCTGGGACAGGGGACCATTTATCCAGATATTATCGAGAGCGGAACAAAGACGGCAAAGATGGTGAAATCCCATCATAACGTCGGGGGACTGCCCAAGGATATGCAGTTTGAACTGGTGGAGCCTTTAAAACAGTTATTCAAAGACGAGGTTCGGGCATGTGGAACAGAGCTTGGACTGCCAGATTACATGGTCAATCGTCAGCCATTTCCGGGACCGGGGCTTGGAGTTAGATGCCTTGGCGCTATTACAAGAGACCGCCTGGAGGCTGTGCGTGAATCCGATGCGATCTTACGGGATGAATTCGAAAAAGCGGGGCTGGACAGACGAGTATGGCAGTATTTTACCGTGGTTCCTGATTTTAAGTCCGTCGGTATGAAAAATCATGCCCGCAGTTTTGACTATATGGTTATCATCCGCGCAATCAACACTGTAGATGCAATGACGGCCACGATCGAGAAAGTGGACTGGGATGTCCTTGAAACCATCACAAGTCGTATTCTGGACGAAGTTGACAATGTAAACAGAGTCTGCTTCGATATGTCACCAAAGCCACCGGCCACAATTGAGTTTGAATAGAGAACAAAGCCCCAAGAATGGCGTATTTACGCGGTCCTTGGGGCTTTTCTGTGGGGTGTGATACCTTTTTGATACCTAGAATATTATGCATCAGGATATCTTGGTTCTTTGAAAATAAAGTTTGGTTCACACTCCTCGTGCAATGGAATATCCAATGATGTCATAATAAGGTATGAAATATCAAAGAATGTGCAACTATCAAAACATTGAGTCCTTTTACTGTCTAATCGTCCAAGAATTAAGGATTTACATTATACCCTTGATGAAGAAAATTCTGAGCGATTGATGCTGAAGTACTATACGTATTTGTTTAAAATTCGTATATTGTTAAAAGATAAATATGGTCTGGAATTATTGAGAAATCTTGAAAAATTTCCATTACGAACAGATCCAAAATTGAAAGAATATTATACGAAAATTGCAGGACGGATAAAGAGAGTTGAAGAAATCAAATCTATGTAAAAAAAGCAAAGTCTAGACGTTACTTTTGGGGATTGTAATTCAAAGAGAATAGTTTTATATAGGAAAAGAAAATAGCTTTGGCAGGCCTTTTGGGATTAGGTGAATGTTCTGTAGGTAATGCGATATAAGAAAAGTTGAAATTGATTTTGTGGAAATGTGCGTTACAAGGTTTAAGCTGGAACTCTGGCACAAATAATCTTCCATTCTTTATGTTGATGAAGTATAATGTAAGCAACAAATTAAAGTTTGTATAATTGAAAGGGAATTATTATGACAAATGAAATGATTATTCAGATTGCTATGGAACAATCTGCTATAGACTCAAATTGCAAGGTGGAAGATTTTAAACAGTGTCAAAATGTTGTCACGGTATCGAAAGAAAATGTTAATGCACGAAGATACTTAAAACTTCCACATATTTGTGACTTGATTTCATATGGAAATAATATAGTTGCAACGGTAGATGAAAAGTATATGGCTACTGTTTCAGATTATATCAATACATATGCAGTAGAACATTGTTTTGAAACACCTAATATGCATATCCTTAATGATGCATTTCAAAAAGATGGCTATAGAGTTTGTTTTATGGCGGAATATTTTCTTCCTGATGTTGAAGATTTAGTAGCATTGCCATGTAAGTATGAAACTAAAGTTCTTTTTGCAGAGGATTTTAAGGATTTATACAAGGCAGAATGGAGTAATGCCCTTTGCGAAGACAGAAAGGAACTTGATGTACTTGGAGTCGGTGCGTATGAGAAAGGAAGATTGATTGGATTAGCGGCATGTTCTGCTGATTGTGATACTATGTGGCAAATTGGTGTAGATGTGCTACCTGAGTATCGCAAACAAGGAATTGCATCAGCACTTACGAGTAGATTGGCTATCGAAATTATTAACCGCGGAAAGGTACCATTTTATTGTTGTGCATGGTCAAATATAAAATCAGCCAGAAACGCGATTAGGAGCGGATTTAAACCCGCTTGGGTTCAAATGACTGTGAAATCATCAGAGATGGTCGCATCTATGAACAAACAATAACGAAACTTACAAATCCCAGTTTGTAGAACTGAAAATTAAGAAGTTGTCGAGGTGACACAAAGTGAAAAAATGCAAATATTGTGGCAGAGAAATAAGTAACAGTTTTGAGTTTTGTTGCAATAAATGTGAAAACAACTATACAAAGAATATTGAAAAAGCTGAAGGTAAAATCAAATATTTTATTATCGGAATAATTATTGGATTTCTTGTTATGATTTATGGAGTTTTATCAAATAGTGACTTCATTATTGGAGGCGGAATTATAGTAATGGGTATAGTTGCTGCTGTACTACCATTTGTTACGCCTGAAACGGGTGCTCTTTTAGGATACCAGAAATCAAGAATTGCGGGAAGGATACTTGGTATATTACTTATAGTAGTTGGAATTTGGGTAGGCTTTGTTTAAAGATACTTCTAGATTGTAGGGGAATTGAAGTTGTTAATGACCTTGCTCTGGTCACAGAACTGCTCCTGTTTCTGATCGAGAACCGATGGAATACGCGACAACAGTAAAGACTGGATATAATCCATCAAAATTACGAGCAGATGGGATTCAGGTATATACGGTAAAAAAAGAGCTGCATGAACTAGGAAAGACTATGATGAAGACATCCTTTGGTCATGAGGTTCCAGTGTATGATATGGAGCGAACAATTTGTGATTTGATTCGAAATAGAAGCAATATTGAAATTCAAACATTTCAGGATGCTTTGAAGCAATATGCAAAAAGGAAAGATAAAAAATTACGGACGCTGATGCAATATGCAAAAGAGTTTCGTGTAGATAAAATTTTAAGACAATATTTGGAGGTACTTTTATAATGATAAAATCGTCAAGACAGTTGAAAGATTTGATTCGAAATCTTTCGAAGGAATTGCAGCGATAATCTCGGTGCAGATAGATGACGGAGTTACAATGGAAGATTTAGAAGAGTTTAGTGATGACCTAAAGGATACGATAGGGCATTTTGCAGGAAGATAGTAAAAGTATTGGAGAGAACAGATAGATGAAATGGGAAAAATTATTTGCACCACATATTTTGGCTAGAGGGCATGACTACTTTTGTGATGATGCAGAGGTATGCTTGCGGATAGAATATATCAGCTTTGGATAGAATTGCTTTCTAAAGTAACTGCTCAGGATAAGGAAAAAATGTTTGTGTGGTTCACGACTCATCTGGATGGATCTACTATAGATTATCTGGAAGAATACATAGAACAGATTATCATAGAGGATTTTAAAGAAAGTAAGTATAGACGAGATAAGCTTACCTTTATTGAACAGATGATTGAGAAATCTGATGGCAAAGACTCTGATTGGAGTAGGAGCTATGGTGTTGGCAAATGGGCGTTGAGATATTTAGAACTGCTGAGCGAAGATGTTAAGTCGGAACAAAAATGCATTGACTTCTGCAAAAAATATTGGAAAAATTCTTCTGTAAGAAGATACTATATAGATTTCTGTATGCGAAAAAAAGATTACGAAAATGCAATTCGAGTATTGGATGAAAGCATTTTATTGGATAGAGATTACAGAGGCTTGGTTTCTGAGTATAGTGAAAAGAAGAAAGAAATTTATTTGCAACAGGGGAAGAAAGAGGACTATATTAACCAGCTTTGGAAACTCGTATTAGAGTATGAAGCGGGGAATCTGGATTTGTATAAAGAATTGAAAAAGCAATATACAGCAGAAGAGTGGATTGTTCAAAGAGAAGCGATATTTAGACAGTTACCGAAATATGCACACATTGAATACTTATATAAAGAGGAAAAACTATATGACCGTTTATTAGAATTTGTGTTGAAAAGCAATGGATTATATGTTTTGCAGGAATACGAAAGTATTTTGAAAAAGGATTATCCAGAGCAATTGCTAATAAAGTATGAGACAGAAGTAAATAAGATGGCAGCATATACAAGTGATAGAAAGAATTATAAGCAACTGGTATCATTGCTTCGACGAATGCAGAAGATTAAAGGTGGTTCAAAGATTGTTGAAGGGATTAGTGAACAGTGGAGAATGAAATATAGGAACCGACGTGCAATGATGGATGAGCTAAGCAAACTGTAGAGTAAAAAATGTTTGCTAGACAATTGTGTCTAATAGTGAAAACAAGACATTTCTCGCTTGGTGTCATGTTTTACTGTCAGTGGTTATGATAATATGTAAAGGAACGGGGAGGTGAAAGGAATGGATGCAAAAAAGATAGGAGAATTTCTAAAGGCACTTCGTAAGGACAAAGGACTGACACAAGAACAACTTGCAGAAATTATTTGTGTGTCAGGAAGAACAATCTCCCGATGGGAAACCGGTACGAATATGCCGGATTTAAGTATTCTCATCCAAATGGCGGAGTTCTATAAGGTAGAAGTGAAAGAGATTCTAGACGGAGAAAGGAAAAGCGAGAGTATGGATAAGGAATTAAAACTAAAATCAGCCGCCCGGAGGCGGCTGATACACATATGAATGTTTTTCGTGTCAGACGTTGTTTCCAAGTGTCCATGCGGTGGTTTCCTGATGCAGCTGTACCATACGGCGGAAGAATTTGCCGTTTTTCATAAGCTCATCCGGAGTGCCCTGTTCGGCTACTCTGCCCTCTTCCAGAACCACAATCTTATCGGCACCTGCGACGGTACGCATACGGTGGGCGATAATGAGAACTGTTTTGCCTTGCAGCAGGTGAGAAAGCGCCTTTTGTACTGCACTCTCATTTTCCACATCTAAACTGGCGGTGGCTTCATCCAGCAAAACGATAGGAGCATTTTTTAATAATGCGCGGGCAATGGAGATGCGCTGGCGCTCCCCGCCGGAAAGTGTTGCGCCGTTTTCCCCAATCATCGTCTCATATTTTCCGGGAAGCACCTGCACAAATTCGTCGCAGTGGGCGGCTTTGGCGGCGGCAAGTACCTCTTCATCACTTGCGCCCCGCCGCCCAAGGCGGATGTTTTCCATAATGGTATCACGGAAAAGCACCACGTCCTGAAACACGATGGCGTAGTATTTCAGCAGTGTTTCCGGGTCAACCGAGGATACATCTACGCCCCCAAGGGTAATCTTTCCGGCTCCGGCATCCCAGAAACGGGCTGCCAATTTGGCAGCGGTAGATTTCCCCCCGCCAGAGGGTCCTACCAGCGCAGTGACCTCGCCTTGCTTTGCCAAGAAGGATACATCCTTTAAAACGCCTTCTTCATCGCCCTGGTAAGAAAAGTTGACATGGCTGAACACGATGTCAAACCCATCCGGGGTGAAATGTTCCGTTCCGCTTTGTACCGGTTCCTCCTGAATGGCACGCATACGGTCAATATAGAGCTTCGCATTGAAGGTGGCGGCTATATTTTGCAGTGTCTGTGAAATCGGGTCGTAGATTCGTGCGGCAGCAAACAGGAAACCGAGAAAAAACAGAAAATCGAGCTTTCCAGACGTTACCTGAGTGATTCCCACCAGTACGGTTGTGGCAAGGCCAACCTTTAAAAAAGCTTGTGCGGTACTAATGAAGGAACCACCTACAAGCTCTGCTTGTATGCAGCCTTGTTCGGCAATTTGTGTTTTTTCGTTCAGTTCTGCAAGGTAACTTTCTTCTAAGTTATCTGCCTTTATATTGCGAATGGTCTCAAGACCCTCCTGTATATGGTCGGTAACAGCCCGCTTTTTCAGAATACTTCTGCTGCCGTATTTATCCTGCAGCTTTTTAGTACCCACCGTTAAAACTAAGGCAACGGGGACTACCCAAAGGATGGCAAGCGCCATACGCCAATTCATAATGAACAGCATAATGCCGATTATGGTTGTGGAAATGCAGGAAGCAATCACTACAGGTATGTGATGAGAAAACATTTGGTCAAGCTGCGCACAGTCGGAAATCATGGTGGCAGTCAAATCGCTCAAATCTCGTTTACCGAAGAAAGACAGCGGCAGGCGCCGCAGGGTTTCGGCAATGCCAATACGGCGGTTTGCACTCTCTAAAAAGGTGGCGTTGTATAGCGCCGCATATTGAAAATAGTGCAGGACATAAAGCAACACCAAAAGAGCAGCCGACAAGCCCGTATAGAGCCAAAAGTGTGACAGGGGGCTTTCGCCGGTGACTGTGCTGTTCAGCAGCAGCTGGACGGTTGCCATGACAACACCTATGGGAAGCATGAGGGCGATGTTGCAGATCACTGTCCACAGCGTTGATTTTACCAAATCCC
>ENA-UOOI01003033-UOOI01003033.1-fermentation-metagenome-genome-assembly--contig:-NODE-3033-length-13318-cov-11.217899_pt1 | contig 13318 bp, 11 predicted proteins | sample MGYA00245779_ERZ724027 | MGnify/ENA primary metagenome ERZ724027 (study PRJEB28704, sample SAMN03018318) | fermentation metagenome | biome: anthropogenic terrestrial biome; feature: soil... | reverse complement strand
AAGGAAAGTCTTAAACTTATAATTCCACCTATCTTTACAATTTATTTACTCATGCATTTGCCCTGTCAAATTGTGCTGTTAACTTGTGATACAATTCTTTCAAGGGCCTTATTTAAATTCTCCTTTGAAGTGGCAATATTCATTCTTATATAATTATTAAAACGTTTTCCACCAAACCATTCCCCAAAATCAAAAGCCAGTTTACATTTTTCTTTTATAAAACTTTCCATATCCTTCCCTTTTATATATTTTCCTAAATTAATCCATACCAGATAAGTTCCCTCCAAAGACGATATTTCTACAAGAGGCAATTCTTTTTCTAAAGTTTCTTTTACATACAGGTAATTTTCTCTGATCCGCTTCAGCACTTCTTCTAGCCAGGATCTTCCTTTTTCATAGGCACTTTGGACTGCAATATATCCAAAAGCATTGCCACTTGGAATTCCAATACATTTTACAAAATCGTCAAAATTTTGGCGAATACCGGGATCAGGTATAATAACAAAAGAATTTTTACAAGAGGCAAGATTAAAGGTTTTAGTGGCAGCAGTGAGAGTAACAAGTACAGAATCATAGTTGCCAATGCTTGCAGTGGGGACATGAGAATTTTGTCCTATTATGATATCCTGATGAATTTCATCGGAGATCACTTTCACATTATGTTTTTTACATATATTCATAAGTTTTTCAAGTTCATCTTTTTTCCAAACTCTCCCTACTGGATTATGAGGTGAACAAAGCAAAAACAATTTCACACTATTTTTTATAATTTTATTCTCAAAATCCCTAAAATCAATAGTATATCTTCCTGATCTATTAATTAAATCGCTTTCTATTAATTTTCTTTTATTATTCTCAACTGCATCTAAAAAAGGATAATAAACCGGTGTCAATACAATAACTGCATCATTCCTTTTCGTCAATATCTGAATAAGCCAATTGATAGCAGGAACCACACCAGGAGAGTATCTAATCCAATCTTCATGAACTTTATAATTATGATAAGCTTGTTCCCATTTTATAAATGATTCTTTATATTGCTTGGGTTCTACGTAATAACCAAAAACTCCAAACTTTAAGTATTCATCAAGTTTTTTTAATACACAATCACATACTTTAAAATCCATATCCGCTACCCATAAAGGAAGCAGATCCTCCGATTGAAATACGGTTTTCAATCCATCCCATTTGGAACTATTAGTTTTCCTTCTGTCAACATACTTTAACATTTCAATTCGCCCCCATTTACATTTTTATATAATTTTTTCCAATGAATTCAAATGCTATTATAACATACACAGCTATAATTTTCACCATCAATATATTTTAGAAATAAATAAAAAAAGTAGTAACTTTTCTCTTTATAAAAAGTTACTACTTTTTTAAGCAATTATTATTTTTACTTAATAATTTCTTTCCCACCCATATATGGTCTTAACAATTCGGGAATTACAACACTTCCGTCTGCCTGCTGATAGTTTTCCAAAATAGCTGCAATTGTCCTTCCTACTGCTACTCCGGATCCATTCAACGTGTGAACATACTTAGGCTTATCATTTGGAGTATCCTTGTACTTTATATTAGCACGTCTCGCCTGAAAATCCTCCATATTACTGCAGCTTGATATTTCTACATATCTATTATAGCTTGGCATCCAAACTTCTATATCATATTTAAGTGCCGCCGTAAAGCCCAAGTCTCCCTTACATATTCTAACCACCCTGTAGGGAAGTTTAAGACCCTTGAGTACATCTTCCGCGTCATTAGTCAATTTCTCAAGTTCTTCATAAGATTGCTCAGGTTTTGTAAACTTAACCAATTCCACTTTATTAAACTGATGCTGCCTTATAATTCCCCTAGTATCTCTTCCTGCCGAACCAGCTTCAGCTCTGAAGCATGCACTATATGCAACATGCTTTATAGGTAAATCCTCACCCTTTAGCACTTCATTTTTATAAAAATTAGTTACTGGAACTTCTGCAGTTGGAATCAAGAAGAAATCATTATTCGCCACTCTAAAAGCATCTTCTTCAAATTTCGGAAGTTGACCTGTACCTATCATACTGTTTCTGTTTACCATATAGGGAGGAAACAATTCTTCATATCCATGTTTTTCAGTATGGAAATCCAAATAATACGTTATTACAGCTCTCTCAAGTTTTGCACCTAAACCTCTATAAAATGTAAACCTTGATCCTGATACTTTACCTCCCCTTTCAAAATCAAGTATATTTAAATCCGTACCTATATCCCAATGTGCTTTAGGTTTAAAATCAAACTTAGTAGGTTCCGACCACCTTCTAATTTCCACATTATCTTGATCAGTTTTTCCCTCCGGAACTGCAGGGTTTGGTATATTAGGTATCCTAAGCATTAAATACTCTAATTTATCATTTATATCTGATAATTGAGTATCGTAATCCTTTATTTTATTTGACACTTCTTTCATTTCACTCACCAGAGTATCAGCATTTCCGCCGTTTCTCTTTATTTTGGCTATTTCTGACGAATCCTGATTTCTTTTACCTTTCAATGATTCTACTTTGCCTAAAATCTGCCTTCTTTTTTCATCCAAAGATACCACTTTGTCAATATCTGATAAATCAAAATCCTCTCCCCTATTTATAAGTTGTTTTTTTATTTTCTCCGGGTTATTTCTTATTTTTTTTAAATCCAACATAATTATAATCCTCCTAAGTAATATATGTATTTTTATATAAAAAAAAGAACCTTTTTATCCCAAAGGGACGAAAAGATTCCGTGTTGCCACCCTAATTAGCCAATTAAACACAATTGACTCTCTCTAAGACTATAACGGTATCACCGAACTGTTTTTAACAGTATTTCCAAGGTGGATTCACAATATAACAATATCAGTTTTCACCAAACACTGACTCTCTTAAATAATCATAAAGTTACTGGCCTTTTCATCAACTAATTAACTTAATTATATATACATAGACTTATAATGTCAATAATTCTAATATTGAAAGTCATAAAACATATCTATTTATCACTTTTATCAACATTTTTAGTGCAGACTATATCCACTCTAGTATTTAAAATATTACTGCATACTACGTTTCCTATTTTTATAGGGGCTCCAACATGTATTCTACTTAAAACTTTAGAACATTCTATCCATAGGCTTTTATCTATAGGTTTAGAACTCTTCACAGGAACCACATTACAATCAGCTCCCTTTATCCTTACAAGAGTAGTGAATATGTCACTTTTATTATCTATTACCAATTTTGCATATTTTATTCCTCTGTCACACAGATTTCCCTCAACTTCTAAAGCATCTCCATATTTATCAATACTAAGTACACATTTTTTATCACATTTATTACAAATAGCTTCCTTAATCAATTTGTAATTCCCCCATAATTACATTTCATTGAATTCTTTTATTCTACCCTTCACTATATTAGAATTTTTAGAATCCTTCACTATATATATCATATCTTTATTTATTTCCCTGGAAAGAATGGATGCAATATTGCAAAGACACTGAGCGCCTCTGCAATCTCCAAATCCAGCACCAGTTCTTCTCTTTATACCTTCTATAGTACGAGCACCTAGGGGTCTGCGTATGGCATCTATTATCTCACCTTCTGTTACTTTTTCACAATAACATACTACTTTGCCATAGCTTTTATTCAATTTTATAACTTTTTTTCTATCTTCATTGGACAAATCTCTAAATCTATAAAATTCCCTTCGCCTATCCACAAAATCTTTCTTCAAAACACAGTTTAAATTGCTGACTATAGTTTCACATACTATATTTGCAATCACCGGAGTCATTGTAATTTGACCATAATGTTTGCCAATTACCTTGATATAACCCTTATCAATTAAACTATCGTCTATAACTAAAGGATCATTATAAAAATAAGATTTGTAGAATCCTTTAATATCTTCTTCGGATACATTCTTCATAAATTCCTTAATTTCCTGCAGGGCGATTTCATAACTCATCTCTTTATTGTCTTTTATGCCCATTAGCAATTCATTCTGACTGGTAGGCATAATATATATCTTTCGACAATCCCTTTCAACTGTGGAAACTATGTTTCTATAACTTTTTTCGGAATCTTTATCTATAAGAAAATATCTTAAATGGTTTCTATCCTTACTTGCCCTGTCTTCACTATCTACACTATAATTTTCCTTTGGAGTCGTATTTAACACCATATTACATGTAAATTTATTTTTACTAGTCACTACTTTAAACCCCTTGGGTATACTTTGTATATCCAAAACTTCTTCCCCAAGTTTAAAATTAACTCCATTGTCAAATGCAATTTCACCATAAGAAATTGCCAGATCATAAGGGGATATGATACCAGTATTTTTTGAGTAAATAGCTTTCTTAATATTTCCATCTAATCCAGGTTCCACTTTACAAATATCTTCAGGATTCAATAAATGTATGTTTTCCATACCTCTCTTTAAAGCCCTGCAATATATCTCAGTCAGTTTTTCCTCGCCTTCCTTGTCATCAGCAGTAAGCAGGTAGCCTTTCTTCTTAAAAGGAATATTAAATTTAGATGCCAAGCCAGGCATGAGTTTATTTCCCCTAAGTTCCAATCTTGCCAATAACGTATCTTCACATTCTAATCCGTCATAAACTATAGAAGAATTTATAAGTGCTACATCATCAGCTATATCATAATCTCTTTCAATAACCGCTATATTTAAATTATATTTAGAAAGTTCATAGGAAACCGCACATCCAACTATTCCGCCGCCTAATATAATCACATCATAATCCACACTAAATCTTCCTTTCAAAGTAACTAAAACATAATTTTATTTATTTAATGAATCTATTATCTTACCAAGCTCTTTAATATCCTCTCCATATTTTGCCCAATCCCCATTTTTCTGTGAATTTATAGCATCATCATATAGATCCTTTGCTTTCTTTATTTGATCGCTGTCACCAGAAGGTGGTATTTGATTTTTAGAATTATTATCAATATTAGGATTTTCATCAATAGAACCCTGATCATAATTAAACATTTGACTTAAAGCATCATTTATACCTTGAGCCAACAGTATTTTATCTCCATAGGATACTATTACCCTTTTCATTTCCGGTATACTGTCCTTTCCATTAGCTCTTAAATACATAGGTTCTACATACAGCAGTGAATTTTTTATAGGAACTATCATGGTATCCCCAAATTGGACTGTAGATCCATTTTTATTCCAAAGCGACAGCTGCTGGGATATAGTCGTATCCTGATTCAATTTCTGTTTAAACAGATAAGGACTATATACAGTTTTTTCAGGTGGAAATTTATAGAGAATAAGTTTCCCGTAATTATTTCCGTCCATTCTAGCACCAAATAAGGCAACCATATTATCTTTATTTCTCATATTGAAATATTGCAATAATATCATTTCTTCCTTGGAAGCACCTGTGGGTTTCATGACCACATAGGGTGATTCAATTGAATTTTTTTCTCCGCTAACCTCTCTTTGATTTTTAGCTACTTCCCACACATCTTCACCACTATAAAACACTCCCGGGTTTGTTACATGATATTTTCCAAGTATACTGCACTGAATATTAAACATATCTTTCGGATATTTAAAGTGTCTCACTATGTCTGCCGGCAATTCATTCACATCTTTAAATAACCCGGGAAATATTTTTGCATAGCTTTTAATTATAGGATCATTCTTATCCATAATATAAAATTTCACATTTCCATTTTCAGCGTTCATGACAACTTTCACAGAATTTCTTATATAGTTGAGTCCATCCTGGGGCTGCGAAAAAGGATATTCATTTGAAAATGTATATCCATCCAATATCCAATACAATTTACCACCGCTCATAATTATATATGGATCCGATTCATATTTCAAAAAAGGTGCAATTTTATTAACCCTATCCTTTATATTCCTATTTATCAATATTTTACTTTCCTTGGTTATATCCCTAGACAAAAGAAAATTTATATCCTTTTGGTTTATAGCGAACAAAATTCTATTAATTATTCCCAATCTTATTCCTGCAGTACCGTGATAATTATTAGTTGCATTGTCACTTCCCTTTGGATAATCAAACTCATCTAACTTAGTATTCACAACTGCATAATCGTCAGTTTTTTCTCCAAAATATATTCTTGGATCCGCCAGTTTGATATTTGTAGAATTTTGAGGAGGCATATCTTTTACAACAAAATCAGGCTGTCCTTCTGAAGTTACAGAATTGACTTTGTTCATCACAACACCATAACCGTGTGTATATACAAGATGTCTGTTTTGCCATGTGTTGGGTTCTATTGCCTTGGTATTTATTTCCCTTGCCCCTATAAATATCTGATTGAACTTACCATTTATATAATATCTGTCCACATCAATATTATTAAACATATAATAATACCTTATAATCTGAACCTGGTTATAAAATTCAAGAGTTGGATCAAAGGAATTTATTCTTATATTATTTATAGTATCCATATTATTTTGGATATCTTGTGTAGTTAAATCATTCTTTACTTGGAATGGAGTAGTATTTATATTATCAATATTATAGGCTTTTCGGGTATAATCTATATCATACTTTATATATGGCTGTTCCAGAGTTTTTTGATTGGACTTTACAATAAAATTCTGCACCACAAAATATGACACACTCTTAGCTACAACTAAAATTGCTATAGCAGCTATTGAAATCACAATAAATTTAAATTTAGATTTAATTATACTTACAAATATAACTACAGCAGCAACCATGGAAGCCACTGCAATAATCTTATAAAATAATAAGCTTACATGGACATCAGTATAGCTTGCTCCAAATGCCACACCATTTTCACTATATACAAGTCCGACACATTTCAACATGTATCCCATTGATATAAAAATCATTATTAGGGCCGCTAAAACTGCCAGTTGTTTTCCTGCAAATCTGGTAATATCACTACTGAAAATATCCATATTGCCAAATTTTCTTCTGGGACCTCTTGAAGTAAACCGATCTTTTACATTTAATAAGAAATAAGTTAAAAGTGTTACCAAACATAAAAATATCAATAAACTCAAAAATGCATTATAAACGGATCGTATAAGCGGCAGCTTAAATACATAAAAAGAAATATCCAAATGCAAAAGTGGATCTTTCACATTAAAGGGCACAGCATTTGTAAATTGTAAAATCCTGTACCAATAGGTCGCCGCAAAAATATATGAAATTATAAATGAAATAATCAAGTCGACAATTAAAACTATTCTTCTTTCAGTTTTATCTTTATTGCTGTTTACTTCAACGACCTTCCTATATTTTATTATACTTATTCGAAGACTTTTATAATACAGCCATATACCTGCAAAACTTATTATAAATATAGGTACTATAAGCTTACACATGGCAATAATCTTCGTAAAATAAACAGATAAATACCCCACTTCTTTAAACCATTCCACATTTATTACAAAATTTACAATCCTATTTAAAAATATAATACATAAAGCCAGAATAAAAATCAATGTACCCAGTGCAATCTTCTTTTTTTTCACCATAATCACCTCTTTATAAACAATTGTAAAGAAAATATAAATCAAGTAAAATATTAAACATATCAGTCAGAAATTATGTACTTCTTTTCTTTTAATTCATTTATTATTTTTTCTAATGTATCATAATCATCTGCTATTACAGTGTGTAAATGCACACCTCCTGTCAATATCAATAGAGGTTCAGCCTTATATTTATTTATTTTATACAAAAAATTATCTACATCATATAAATTTTTTATCATCAACATCCCCCTTATTTCACCATATACAGGATGTTCTACTATAACATCTTTTATCCTTCCTCCAAATTTAACTATGGTTTTAAGCTCATCTTCCATTTCATTTGCCTTATGGGAAACAGCAATTACTTTTTTAACCGTTTCTCTTTCGATTTTTGGAATCAAGTATCCATCTGGAGTAGCTACTATACTCTTACCTTTAGCTCTTAAAATTGCTATATCCTTAACTATTACCTGTCTGGTAACACCTAGTTTTTCAGCTAAAACATGACCCTTTTGAGGTTTGCTATTTTCTTTAAGGATTTTCATAATACATATTCTTCTATCTATTGAATTCATACTAACCTCCCATTAGTATATTTCAAGACAATAATTTAAATTTACATTAACATTATATCATAAAAATTGGAATAACTTTATAGACTGTATTATTTTCAATTAATTTTATCACAATATCTAAGTATATCAAGATTTAAATTACCTTTTATTCTATTATTATGGTGATTTTCTACCAAGTAAAGCAATTCGTTATTTTTTTCTATGTTTTCTAACAATTCTTTACCCAATTTTGGATGATAATAATACACCTTTATCTTTTTAATATTACAAAATTTTTTCAACCTGCCTTTAGAAATTTTATCTCCTAATACCAGAAGGGACTTATCCAGTATATTTAATTTTGTATATACTTTGCCTACATCATGTAAAAGTGCCGCCTTTAATAATAAACTTACATCTATATTTTTAAATTTATCATTGCAAATTTTCTGAACATCATAAGCTACTTTCACAGAATGTTTTCTTTCCTGTAAAGATAACTTATTGAATAACCTAAATTCATTTTCATTCAAATTAACTTTTATAAAATTTTTATCACTGTCATTGAGTTCAGCAGTAAGTGCCCAATAAAACTGTTTTACTCTGTAAAAAAGTGTCATTTATTTCATCACCCTTAATTAAAAAATAAAAAAACTACATCTTTTAAAAGATGTAGTTCCATCTTGAAACAAAATGGTGGAGATAAAGAGATTCGAACTCTTGACCCTCTGCGTGCAAGGCAGATGCTCTCCCAGCTGAGCTATACCCCCACATGGTGGACCTTCAGGGACTCGAACCCCGGACCTACCGGTTATGAGCCGGTTGCTCTAACCAACTGAGCTAAAGATCCATATATTCATCCGGCAGCGACCTGCTCTGCATTACAAGTTCTTATTATACTGACATTTTTACCGGTTGTCAATACTTTTTGATAAAATGTGATTCCGAGATTCAAGTGGATTTTATCCAAAAAAACACTTATCATACTTGAATCCCAGAATAACCAGTAATGTTTATAATTTCAGTATAAAAATCTCCTTATTTCAAATCATCTGGAACAACCCAATATCCTTTAGAGTTATGAGTTTTTAAATAGTTTTTGAATTCCTGTGATTTATATGCTTTTACTATATCTTGAGCCCATTTTGCATTTTTATTTTTTCCATCTACCGCAACAGTTATATACAGATCATCTACCAATGTTTCCGATAAGAGAGATTTATTAGCATCTATTTTAGCCATATATACAATAGCTCCCGGTAGAACGGCATAATCTGCATCATTAAGAGAACGCGGTATTTGCGAAGAATCCATTTCAACTATTTTCAAATTATATTTATTCTGAACTATATCCTTTTGAGTTGCAAGAGTTTTCGTTACTCCTTCTTTTATCTTAATCCACCCAGCTTTTTCAAGCAGCGCATAAGCTCTTGCAGCATTTGACGGATCTTTAGGAATAAATACCGTATCTCCCCGTTTAACTTCATTTATTGACTTATACTTATTGGAAAAGATTCCCGCCCTTACTGTTGGAATCTTAACTACAGATACAAGGTTTGCTTTCTTTTCCTTATTATATGCCTTCACATAAGCATTGTGCTGAGCTACATTAAAATCCAAACTTCCCTCTGTTAATGCCACTTCTGATTGAAGAAGATCCGAAAAATTCACCAATTTTACTTTATAGCCTTCTTTTTCAAGAATTGGCTTTACACCTGCATTGAATAAATCATTATAAGGTCCCGGAGAAACTCCCAATTTTATTTCCTTTTTTGTACTTGAAGAAGATTTACTGGCAGAACCACAAGCTGTCAATCCCAATGCCATAAATACAACCATAATTGCCATTGTTATAACGTTTCTAAATATTTTCTTTTTCATAACCTTTCCTCCTTTAACACTAGCCTCTTCTAAGTTTCCTAGAAAGAATATTACCTATAGTCTGTATAACCTGAACAAATATTATAAGTAGAATTACTGTAATAATCATAACCTTGGTATCAAATCTTTCATACCCATATGATATAGCTATATCACCTATTCCTCCACCACCTATGGTTCCCGCCATAGCAGTAGCTCCTATAAGGCCTATAGTAGCTGTAGTAAGAGAAAGTACAAGTGAACCCATTGCTTCTGGAAGTAAAAAATGCCATATTATCTGAAAGGGTGTGGCACCCATTGCCTCTGCTGCTTCTATAGTTCCACTGCTCACTTCTAAAAGTGAATTTTCAACTAATCTAGAAATATAAGGTATAATAAAAACTGTAAGCGGAACCAGAGCAGCGTCAGTGCCTATGGAAGAGCCAACTATAAGTTTGGTAAAAGGCACAATGGCAACCATTAAAATTATAAAGGGAATAGAACGAAATATATTTACAATGGGATTCAAAATTTCATATACATATTTATTTTCTAATATTCCCTTCGGCCTAGTAACCACCATCAATATTCCCAAAATTGTTCCAAAAATAGAACCTATGAGCAATGGTATAAAAATCATATATAAGGTCTGCAATATTGCAGTATAAATTTGAGACATGCTTATAGTTTGCATCTATACCACCTCCTCAACAAAAATATTTTGTCCTCTGATATAATCACTGATTTTTTCAAATAAATCACTCTCACATCTAATTTCTATTATCATATTTATAATTGGTATATTCTGAAGTTCTGTTACACTTGCATTTAAAACACTAACTTCCACATCAAACATCTTTGTTATTCTGGATATCATAGGTACAAGAACAGAATCTCCAATAAATTTGAGCCTTAAAAACTTCGCATTTTCCTTATATTTGATATTATCTTTGAAAAGTTTCAGTATACTATCAGGTATTTGATCATTGACAATGCTATCCAGAAATTTCTTTGTAACTTGATTTTTAGGGTTTCCAAATACATCTATAACCTTACCCTTTTCAATTATTCTTCCTTTTTCCATAACAGCAACTTTATTACAAATTTTCCTTATTACATTCATCTGATGAGTTATCAGTAAAATAGTAACTCCATATTCTTCATTAATCCTTTTAAGAAGTTCAAGTATTGATTCGGTGGTTTGAGGATCCAAAGCCGATGTAGCTTCATCACACAAAAGTATATTCGGATTTGTAGCAAGAGATCTTGCTATACTGACTCTCTGTTTTTGCCCTCCAGACAATTCATCTGGATAACTTTTAGCCTTGCTTTCTAAGTTAACAAAATTGAGGAGTTCATATACCCGTTTTGATATTTCATCCTTTGGCAAATGATTCAATACTAAAGGAATAGCTATATTATCAAATATAGTTTTTGAATTTAAAAGATTAAAGTGCTGAAATATCATTCCTATTTGTTTTCTAGTATCTATAAGTTGTTTCTTATTAAGTTTTTTCATGTTTTTCCCATTTACTATTACAGTACCTGATGTAGGTTTTTCAAGAAAATTAACTGTTCTTAAAAGTGTACTCTTTCCTGCTCCGCTAAATCCTATGACTCCATATATATCACCTTTATCAACTTTTATATTTACTCCCTTTAAGGCTTCAATTCTTTCTCCATTTTGTTCAAATGTTTTGTACACATCTTTCAAAACAATCATTTAAGGAACCTCCTCCAATAATAGGATCTTTAATTCTTATCTATTGTAATTAAAGCTTTTTCTGCTAAATTTTTGAAATACAGAGAACTCTTTAAAAGGGCAGATTCATCAATCTTAAATTTAGGGCTATGGAGAGATTCTCCTTTTCCAACACCTATATTAACAAAAGCACCCGGCAACTTTTCCTGATAATATGCAAAATCTTCTCCACCAAGCTTGGGTTGAATAATTCTAACTTTATATCCTATATTTTGAGCCACTTTAATTGCCATTTCAGTTAATTTCTTGTCATTATTAGTTGCAGGAGGTCCTTCATGCCATATAAAATTAATCTTTCCCCCATAGGAAGCCGCAATTTCCTGCGAAATTTTCCTCATTTTTTTAGGCACCAAAATTCTATCCTGCTCATCAAGAGTCCTTACTGTACCCTCTATATACGCTCTCTCAGGTATAACATTCCAAGTATGTCCACTTTCTACATGAGTAACACTCAAAACTGCAGAGTTGGAAGGACATAAATTTCTACTTATAATCGTCTGTAGTGCAGTGATTATATTAGAAACAATAATTATAGGATCTATACCAATTTCAGGATGAGCAGCATGTGTACCCCTCCCTATGACTTCAATTTCAAATCTATCTACAGCAGCAGTTAAAGGACCTACATTAGTTCCAAGTACACCTACATCCAGATCAGGTGCACTGTGTAATCCAAATACAGCTTCAACACCATCAAGTGCATCCGTTTTAAGAATTTCTTCCGCCCCATGACTGGATTCTTCTGCAGGTTGAAATAAAATTCTGACAGTCCCATTAAGCTTACTTTGATCTTTTTTAAGCAAGTATGCAGCTCCAAGTATACTAGTCATATGAAAATCATGCCCGCAGGCATGCATTCTACCTGGATTCTTAGATTTATAAATTAAATTTGTTTCTTCATCAATTGGCAAAGCATCTATATCTGACCTTATAGCAATTATGGGCTTCCCCTTTTCACCTTTAATTTCACCCACAACTCCTGTTTTAAGCGGTAAATCAAGTATATCTACACCAATATTTCTAAGAAGTTCAGCCAATTTACTGGTAGTATTATATTCTTCATAAGATAACTCTGGCCTTTGATGAAAATATTCAAATATTTGTTTTAATCTTTGTTCAAACTGCTTCTCCGACACAATGGCAACACTCCTTTATTTTTTATAATAAAAAAAAAGCTTCCTCCCTCAGTAGGGACGAAAGCTTCCGTGGTATCCACCCAAATTCATATAAATCTCACAATTTATATCTTATCAAGTACTTTGACTTTGACAAGTAAGTCAGTTATACTCTCCATTATAACGTATGGTAACGTAAAAACCTACAATATCAATTCTTAAACTCCAAGTGCATTTTCAGAAAACTTCTTATTATCCATTCACACCATCCAGGACTCTCTTTAATAATATAAGTTAACTTACTTTTCTCTTCATAGCTATATAATCATCATAATTACATATTATGTTCTATTACAATTAAAGTGTCAATTTAAACCTTAAAAAGGTAACACCTACTCTTAAAAAATAAGTAAATTACCTTTTCATTCTGTCCTCTCAAAATTGCACAGTAAATACGTTTCCCTTTTTCCACTTTGGTCAAG
>ENA-UOOI01003032-UOOI01003032.1-fermentation-metagenome-genome-assembly--contig:-NODE-3032-length-13319-cov-4.269903_pt1 | contig 13319 bp, 13 predicted proteins | sample MGYA00245779_ERZ724027 | MGnify/ENA primary metagenome ERZ724027 (study PRJEB28704, sample SAMN03018318) | fermentation metagenome | biome: anthropogenic terrestrial biome; feature: soil; material... | reverse complement strand
GAGCTGTTGTCCTGGGCCGTTTTAATGAATATTCCATGGATTTTTTGCAGCAGCATTACAAAAACATCGTCTATGTAGGGCGCAATCATGTCAATGCACCCTGGGATCAGGTAATCTGTGACGGGTATGAGGCAACGCAGATCGCAATGGAACATCTCATCTCCTACGGTCACCAGCGGATAGCATATATCGGCGAAACTTTAAACGAGATTCGATATCAGGCATATCGCGACAGCATCCGCAGACATAGCCTGGACAGCAGCAGACGTCTGGTCTGTGAAACGTCTCACAGCAGCGAAGGTGGTTATCGCGGGGCGGATCTGCTCCTAAAGTTGGGGATTCCCCTGCCCACCGCTGTATTTTGTGCCGCGGATGTATCGGCCATCGCCGCACTGCGCCGGTTTACAGAAGCAAGAATTAAAGTGCCGGACCAGATTTCCGTTGTGAGTATGGATAATATTGAGATGTCAGGTTATGTTTCCCCCATGTTAACTACGGTGGGGATGCCTATTATGGAAATGGGAAATATGGCAGTGCAGACCCTGATCGGGCGGATTCAGAAGCAGCATAAGCTGCCCCTGAAGATAGACCTGCCAAACAGATTGATTTTACGGGAGAGCGTATCCAACTTAAATGCAGGAATGTATATTTAAATGGTAAACCCATCTTTTTCCTGGAATGCCGCATTCTCTACCAGCCGCACCTGCCGGTCGTTGTAGAGATACAGCCGGTAAACCAGTACACTGACCTCCTCACCCACTGTAAGGGATGTATCCTCCAGAGAACGGTACGTCACCAGCTTTACCCCGTCCACGTTCAGCCGCAGCTCCAGCATATTTCCCCGAAAGAGAACATCTTCCACAATCCCCTTTTTTGACGCATGAGGGTAAAGTTCCTGTTCTTTCTTTGTGACTCTCACAAATTCAGGCCGGATGACAGCCCTGTTGTAATCCCTATCCACTTCGAAACCGTGAAGTCTGCCGTAGTCCTCCACCACAATAGATTCTCCAATGAATTTGGCAGCAAAAGGAGTAGCCGGATTTTTATAAATATCAGCCGGGGAACCGATTTGTTCAATTCGTCCGCTGTTGGTAATTATAATTTCATCCGCTACTTCCACTGCTTCCTCCTGGTCATGGGTGACAAAAATACTGGTAATCCCAACCTTATTGATTGTCTCCCGGAGCCAGGTGCGCAATTCCTTGCGGACTTTTGCATCGATGGCGGCGAAAGGTTCATCCAGCAGCAAAAGCTGCGGATTGGGTGCCAGTGCCCTGGCAAATGCTACCCTCTGCTTCTGCCCTCCGGAGAGTTGATGGGGGTGCCGCTTTTCCAGTCCCTCCAGCCCTATCAATTTAATCAGTTCATTGACCCGCTTCTTTATGTAGGCTTTGTCTTTTTTCTGTGCCTCGAGACCAAAAGCAATATTATCAAACACTGTCATATAGCGGAAAAGAGCATAGCTCTGGAATACAAAACCAATTCCCCCGCTCACTTGCAGAAAGATCGTTCACACGCTGCCCATCAATGAGAATATCGCCGCTGTCGGGTGTTTCCAGCCCGGCAATCATTCGAAGAATGGTTGTCTTTCCACTGCCGGAAGGGCCCAGCAGACCAATGAGTTTTCCTTTTTCAATAGAGAAATTCACATGGTCTGCCGCCTGATAGCCGCCAAATTTTTTGTCAATATCACGGAGTTCTACATACATACATTTTTACCTCTCTTCTCTCTTGACACGATATTCCACAATATTGCGCAAAATCAATATGATAACCGCAATCACTACTAAAATGGAAGATACAGCGAAAGCTGCCATCAACTTAAATTCATTGAACAAGATCTCCACATGTAAGGGCAGAGTGTTTGTTTTGCCTCTCAGATGTCCGGACACTACCGACACTGCACCAAACTCTCCCAGTGCCCGGGCGGTACAAAGAATCACTCCATACAAAAGCCCCCACTTAATATGTGGGAAGGTGACCTTGCGGAAAATATGAAATCCTTTTGCACCCATCAGGGCCGCAGCTTCCTCTTCGTCACTGCCCTGTGCCTCCATCAGAGGAATCAGCTCTCTGGCAACAAAAGGGAATGTGACAAAAATTGTAGCCAGTACAATGCCGGGCACTGCAAATACAATCCTTATATTCCATGCTTCCAGCAGGGGATAAGCCCAGCCTATCCGGCCAAACACAAGTATAAACACAAGTCCTGCAATAACAGGGGAGATGGAAAATGGAATGTCAATCAATGTAGTCAGCACTTGTTTTCCACGGAATTGGAATTTAGAAATTGACCAGGCTGCAAAGACCCCAAATACCGTATTGACAACTACCGTAATAAGAGTAGCCAAAAGTGTCAGATTTAGAGCCTTTAGTGCATACTCATCTATGATGGTTTTATAAAAAGTTTCCCATCCCTGGCGCAGTGCATAAACCAGTACCGTGGCAAGGGGAAGTACAAGCATAACCACTATAAATGCCATGCCAAGTCCGATAAGCACCCACTTTACAATTTTTTGTTTCAATCTTCCTCACCCCCTCGCAGCTTTATTAATCTGTGCCTGGATTATGTTGATAAAAAACAGCAGTACAAATGCAAAAACTACCATGACAAGTGCGATGGATGTTGCTGCGGGATAGTTGAACTGCTCTAGTTTATTCATGATAATCAGAGGTACAATCTGGGTTTCATAGGGAATGTTCCCCGCAATAAATACCACGCTGCCATATTCCCCTACGGCGCGGGCAAATGCCAGCCCGAAGCCAGCCAGGGCAGCCGGCAGAATTTCAGGGAACACCACTTTGAAAAAGATACGGCAATGCCCTGCCCCTAAGGAAGAGGCCGCTTCCTCATACTGGGGGTCCAGTTTCTCCAGCACCGGCTGGATAGAGCGCACTACAAAGGGAATGCCTATAAAAATCATAGCAATGACAATACCGATTCTCGTATATGAAATCTCAATGCCTATTTTCGCAAACAACCGGCCTATCCACCCATCTTCGGAATACAATGTAGTCAGTGCAATACCGGCCACTGCTGTGGGCAGGGCAAAGGGCAGTTCAATCAGACCATCCAGCACCCGCCTGAGCGGAAATTTATAACGGGTCAGAACCCAGGCAAGAAGGGTTCCAAACACTACATTGATTACCGCAGCAATGGCGGAGCAGGAAAGGCTGACCCTATAGGCCGCCACTGTCTGCTTATCCGTTACCACCTTCCAGAACTCGCTGAAACTATAGTCAGTCAGTATTAAAAATACCGAGAACAGGGGGATTAGCACAATGAAACTAAGCATTGTAATTGTAATTCCCATGGAAAGCCCGAACCCTGGTATCACACTGTTGTTTTGTTTTTTGAAGGGCCTTTTCAGCCGGAACATATTTGAATCCTCCTATTGATATATCTGGTCAAAGATGGCTCCGTCCGCAAAAAATTTCTCAGTAGCGGCATCCCATCCTCCAAAATCGTCATCAATATTTACCAGCTCAATATTCAGGTCAAAGGTATCACTGAACTCCTGCAGGATATTCTGATTGGATGGGCGATAATAATTCTCACCTTCTAGCCGCTGTGCCTCATCAGAATAAAGATATTCAAGATAAGCCTCAGAGACCTCCTTTGTGCCATGCTTTTTCGCATTTGCATCCACAACAGCGACTGAAGGCTGCGCCAAAATACTTAAAGAGGGAGTAATAATCTCATATTCATCGGGATGCTCCTGTACGGAAAGAAAGGCCTCATTCTCCCACGCCAGCAGTACATCACCCTTTTTATTCTCTACAAAGGTGGTCGTTGCACCGCGGGCCCCGGAATCTAACACAGACACATTATCATACAGTGCTTTCATAAATTCCTTGACCTTTGTCTCATTGCCGCCGGATTGTTTATCGGCATAGGCCCAGGCCGCCAGAAAATTCCATCTTGCACCGCCGGAGCTTTTCGGGTCAGGTGTAATAACTTCGATGCCCTGTTGTACAATATCGTTCCAGTCCTGTATATTTTTAGGGTTATCCTTACGTACCAGGAAGACGATTGTGGATGTATAAGGTGCACTGCTCCCGGGGAACTCCTCCACCCAGCCGTCGTCAATAAGACCGCCTGTGTGCAGCTCATCTACATCCCCTTCCAGTGCCAGCGTTACTACATCGGCTTCATTTCCTTCCAGAACCGATCGGGCCTGCTTGCCGGAACCGCCGTGGGACTGGGTAATTTCAACTTTCTGCCCCTTCTCTTTTTCCCAATATTCCTGAAAAACCTTATTGTACTGTTCATATAGCTCACGGGTGGGATCATAGGAAACATTGATAATGGATACCGTTTTAGATGAAGAGTCTGCAGCCTCTGAAGAAGAAGAGTTGCCGGAGCAGCCGGTAACAGTTCCCAAAATTGTAACCACTGCAGTTGCCAGTGCCAGATTTCTTTTGGATAAAAAATGTGTGCGTTTCATAAAAAATACCTCATTTCATTCTTTTTAGTTGTCTTTCTTCAAACATCATTCAATGAAAGCACCTACAACATCGGAAACGCACTGGAAGACGCAAATTAATTTTATTCAACATGAAATTCCCTCCTCACTCCATATTCCCACTTTCCTTATAAGTTTAATATATATTATATGGAATGGCTCAGAGATTTGCAACGTGAAATCAGGCAATCGTTTGCGTCCGAAAATGAAACACATAACATTTTTATAGTAAATTTCCTGCCTTTGTGCTAGAATGAAAGAGGTTTGGCGACAGAAAAAAGTTTCTTTTCCGCAAACTGAATTCAGAATTAAAGGAGAGTTATTATGGCATCCATCAGACCCTTTCAGAGTATACGCCCCGCAAAAGAACTGGCATCCGCTATTCCAGCACTTCCCTATGATGTGTACAGCAGCAAAGAGGCCAGAGATATTGTGAAGCAGAATTCTCTTTCCTTTTTGCAAATAGACCGGGCAGAAACCCAATTCGCTCCTGATACAGATATGTACTCCCAGCCCGTATATGAGAAAGCCCGAGATACATTAAATGAAATGATAGAAAATGGCTACTTTGTTAAAGATAAGAGCCCCTGTTATTATATCTACGCCCTCACCCAAAACGGTCATACTCAAACTGGGCTTGTGGGCTGTGCCTCCATTGATGATTACCTGGAAGGCAGAATTAAAAAACATGAGCATACCCGGGAAGACAAGGAGCTGGACAGAATACGCCACATTGACACAATAAGTGCACAGACCGGTCCGATTTTCCTGGCTTACCATATGAATGCCTCATTGAATCAGATATTGAATGCAGTGAAAGACACTGCCCCGCTTTATGATTTCACAAGTAAAGACCATGTGCGGCATCAGGTGTGGCAGATTAAGAGCATAGAAAGTATTAATAAAATAACTTATATTTTCGAAGAAATTGACAATATTTATATAGCAGACGGCCATCACCGGGCCGCATCCGCTGTAAAAACAGGCTTAAAACGCCGAACTGAACACCCTGACTATGACGGGAGTGAAGAGTTCAACTACTTCCTTTCCGTCCTCTTTCCTGCTGAAGAACTTCATATTTACGACTATAACCGTGTAGTTTCCGACCTGAACGGCTATACATTTGATAAGTTTCTTGATATGATAAGGAGTGGTTTTGAAATAACAGACATGGGCAATGAAGTCTGTCGTCCTTCCTGTAAGGGCGAAATCGGACTTTATGGGAATGGCCGTTGGTATCTCCTGAAAGCAAATCCTTTTTTGTTTTCAGATGATCCGGTGGACAGCCTGGATGTATCTGTTCTGCAAAATGTGATTCTGGGACCTCTTCTGGGAATCAGACACCCCAAAACCGATACCCGTATTCAGTTCATGGGCGGAGTCCGGGGATTAAAGGCCCTGTCTGAGGCTGTAGACAGTGCCGGGAAGGGTGTGGCATTTGCCATGTATCCGACCTCAATGGAGGAACTACTTAGGGTTGCAGATGCGGGCAGGCTTATGCCGCCTAAATCCACCTGGTTTGAACCGAAACTCAGAAGCGGATTATTTATCCATCAGTTCGAGAGATGAGTAGTAACTTTAGATTGATTTAGAAGGAGATGTTAAGAATGGAAAGAAATGACCTTTGCTGGTGTGGCAGTGGAAAGAAATATAAAAAATGCCACATGGCAATTGAGGAAAAAATGAAACTGCACGCTGAAAAGGGGGAGATTGTCCCAAAGCGCAAATTGCTGAAGACCCCTTTCCAGATTGAGAAGATCAAAGAGAGTGCTGCTGTGAACACTGCAGTTCTTGATGCAGTTGCTGAACAGATTCACGCCGGAATGAGCACTGAGGATATTGATAAAATTGTATATGATGTCACAGTTAAGCATGGTGCAGTCCCTGCCCCTCTGCATTTTGAGGGATTTCCAAAGAGTGTGTGTACCTCTATAAACAATGAAATCTGCCACGGCATTCCCGACGAAAATATTATTCTGAAGGAAGGAGACATTATTAATGTAGACGTCTCCACGAATTTAAAGGGTTACTTTTCCGATGCCTCAAGAATGTTTAAGATAGGGCAAGTGTCCGAGGAGGCCGAACGTATTGTAAGAGTCACAGAAGAATGCGTGAATTTGGGGTTGGCTGCCGCAAAGCCCTGGGGACATTTAGGCGACATCGCCGATGCCATCAATACGCACGCCCAGGCAAACGGGTATACTATAGTAGAAGATATCGGCGGGCATGGGATTGGCCTCCGGTTTCATGAAGAGCCTTTCGTCAGCTATGTCACACCAAAAGGCAGTGAAATGCTTCTCGTTCCCGGCATGATGTTCACAATTGAGCCGATGATTAACGAGGGAAGCCCGGATTTCTATGTGGATGAAGAGAATGACTGGACGGTATATACCATCGATGACGGACTCTCGGCGCAGATCGAATACATGGTGCTGGTGAAAGAAGATGGAATTGAAGTATTAACTAAATAAGTAAGGGACAGCCCCCGCAGGCGTGTTATGCATCTTGAATGGATATATGCCCGGGGGCTAAATCTTTCTTGATATGGTATATGTGCACAAATAATTAATCGTATAATTGATACAATTGTACAATTGTAATCATTTTAAAAATGTGTTATATTCTATCTGTAGATAAATAGAACATCGTTCTTTATTGTAGAACATTGTGGAGTTGAAAGATTATGGGAACAAACGCAGAAATTAAGATTAAAAGTTTACAGAAGGCTTTGGAAGTTTTAAATTGTTTTTCCTCAAAGCCAACACTTGGCGTAACTGAGATCAGTGAGCAATTGGGATTATATAAAAGCAACGTACATAACATTCTCAGCACCTTTCAGGCAATGAATTATCTGGAAAAGGATGAGGAAAGCGATAAGTACAAACTGGGAATGGGAATCTTCACTTTGAGCAGAGCTCTCGGAGATACATTTGCCATCACCAAGATTGCTATGCCCTATATGCAGGAATTGGCCAATATAACAAATACACGGGTTTATCTGGCTATCCCCCACAATAATGAGGTAGTTTACCTGGAAGCTATGTATCCGGCTGAATCCACCCATCTGATGCGGTCGATGCTGGGCGAACGGGCTGATATGCACTGTACCGGCCTCGGTAAGGCCATGCTGGCAAATATGTCCCAAAAGAAAATAGCTTCCTATCTGGAACGGGATTTAACTGCATACACAGACCAGACTATTACAGATAAAGATGCCTTTTACAAAGAACTTCTTCTGATAAAACAGAGAGGGTATGCCGTCGATGATATGGAGCATGAATTTGGAATTAAATGTGTAGCTCTTCCAATTTTCGACAAGTCCAGAAATCTTTATGCGGCTATAAGTATCAGTGGATCTTACCCTCAGTTTACGGAAGATCAGATCCGTAGGTGGGCTATTTTGATAAAGAAGTATGTTGATAAAATAGAGCAGCGTTTATAGCAGAGCTTAACATGAAGCTTGAATCTTTTGATTCGAGTTTTATTTTAAAGCATATAAGAGAACAACGTTCTTCATAGTAGAACGAGAAGGAGGTGCTATATGGAAAATGAATTTCCGGACGGAATGTGGCCGGTCATGCTAACCCCCTTTACAAACGGCGGTACAGTAGACTATCACGTCTTAAGTGAACTTGTCGAATGGTATATCTCAAGTGGCTCCAGTGGACTGTTCGCTGTCTGCCAGTCCAGCGAGATGTTCTTTCTCTCTTTGGAAGAACGATGTAAAATCACCCGGTTCGTTAAGGAAGCAGCAGGGAAAAGAGTTCCCGTCATCTCTTCCGGCCACATTTCCTATAATCTGAAAGACCAGATCAAAGAACTATGTGCAGTTGCGGAAAATGGGGCAGATGCCCTCATACTAATTTCCAACAGGTTTGCAAAAGAAAATGAGTCTGATGATGTGTTTCTTAAAAATTTGGATGCCGTTATCAGTAAATTGCCCGTAAACTTACCATTGGGGTTTTATGAATGTCCATATCCCTACAAGAGAATTCTTTCAGAAAAGATTATAAAATACTGTGTAGATAGTGGACAGTTCTATTTTTTAAAGGACACAAGCTGCGACATGGAGAACATCAGGAGAAAGCTTGCGTTACTAAAAGGCAGCCGGATGAAGTTATACAACGCAAATACAGCCACACTGTTGGAGAGTCTTAAAGAAGGGGCTTCCGGCTACAGTGGAGTGATGGCAAATTATCATCCCAGGCTCTATGCATGGCTGCTGCAGAACTGGAAAAAGGAGCCGGAAAGAGCAGAGATTCTTCAGGAAATTCTGACAATGTGCTCTTTTATTGAACTTAAAAACTATCCTCTCAGTGCCAAATACTATCTCAGGGAATTGGGCGTTCCCATAGAGTACATAACACGTAAAAATACAAAGGACTGTATAAATCAAACAGAGATTCTGGAATTGAGGCAATTGAGATGCTTGTCAGAAGAGTTATTAAAAAAGTGGTACACATAATCCAATATAAGAGGAGGAAGCATTATGAGAAAAGGATTCAAAAAGTTTTTGGCAGCGACATTGACAGTAGCAATGACGGCAGCTCTGCTTGCAGGGTGCGGCGGAAATTCATCGGATTCATCATCCGCAAAATCAGATTCTACAAAAGAGGGCGGGATTGAGCCCTGCACCATTACCTATTACGGGGGATGGACCGGCGCCGACCTTGAAAAAATGCAGGCTCTTGTAGACGATTACAACAGCAGCCAGGATACCGTTACTGTGGAATTCACATCGCTGCAGTGGAGTGACATTTTTACAAAATTCCTTGCAGATTACCAGGCAGGGGCATCCCCGGATGTGGTGGCCATGCACACATTTGAAATGGGCCAGTTCGTGGATATGGGCGTTCTGGATGCCGACCAGGTCAAGGCACTGGACCTTAGCGAAAGTGATTATGTAAAAACTGCATGGGACGGCTGTAAATATGAAGACACTTTATATGGTGTACCCATTGATCTGAATATGCATGCACTCTACTATAATGAAGCTCTGCTGGATGCGGCGGGAATTGAAAACGCGCCTCAGACTGGTGATGAACTAATTGACACTGCAATGAAGCTGACCGTTGATGCCAACGGGAGGAACGCTGCTGAAGAAGGCTTTGACAAAAACAACATTAAGCAGTACGGCTTTGGTTTTCTGCAGAATCATCACACCTTTTATCAGACATATGCAATGATGAACCAGCAGGGATACAACCCATTTACAGATGATATGAAAGAAATCAGCCTGGATGCGGATAAGACCTCAAAGGCAATTCAGTTTGTAGAGGATTTAATCTACAAATATAATGTAACGCCCGTAGGCGAAAAATCTCCTATCGATGATTTTAAAGCAGGTAATGTTGCAATGATTATCGATGGAAACTGGCAGCTTTCCGGTCTCAGTGATGTTTCTTTTAAATGGAATACGGCAGAGTACCCACAGATATTTGACGAGAAAGCCGTTTGGGGAGCTTCCGAACTTCTGGCGTTCCCTGCAAGTAAAAATCCAGATGAGAACAAGCAGGCTGCAGCCCGGGAATTTGTAAAATGGCTGTCTGAAAACTCTGCCCAATGGGCTCTTTCCGGACAGATTCCAGCAAATGTCCAGTCTCAGGAGGACTCAGAGAAATTACCGGGTATCGATGCTTTTTATGCAGAGATGGATTATGTAAAATTCCTTCCCGCTAACCCCCTTTCCGTTTCGCTCTTCTCTTCCAAAGCGCCAAGTCCGATATTGACAATGGCTCAGGATGCGACACTCAACAATAAAGACGCCGGAGAGATTACGTCACAGTTTGAAAAAGATTTGAACGATGTAATGAAAAATAACTAAATGTTGTCAAGCGTTTGTCCACTTCATCAAGGAGGATAATATAGTATGAAACGAAAACAAGGCAGAGTAGCCGCGTTATTTCTTTTGCCGTATATGATTGTATTTACGGTATTCAGGCTAGGTCCCAGTATTGCAGGGCTTTTCATCGGATTTATGAAGTGGAATATTGCAGGAATACCCCGATTTGCCGGCCTTGAAAACTTTAAACGACTATTTACAGACCAGTATTTTATGATTTCACTTTGGAATACTTTCAAATTTTTTATACTGACACTCCCGCCGCTGATTATTTTCAGCCTTCTGCTTGCATTACTGCTGAACCAGAAAATGCGCTTTAAAAGTGTGGGAAGAGTCGTATCTATCATCCCGTTTGTATTGATTCCGGCAGTTGTCGGAATCATATGGACGTGGATGTACGACAACAATTTCGGAATATTGAATTACTATCTGAAAGAAATGGGCCAAAGTAAAATCCAATGGCTTACCAGTGAAAAGGTTGCGCTTGTCTCCGTGGCGGTTGTGGTAATCTGGACCTACCTTGGCTATAATATGGTTCTGTTTCTGGCCGGACTGCAGGGAATCCCGCATGACTTATACGAAGCAGCGGAAATTGACGGAGCAACAAAAGTCCAGACATTTTTCAAAATCACCTGTCCTTTATTGAAACCTGTTGCATCCATGGTTATCACTTTAACGCTGGTCAACACCGTACAGCTTTTCGACCAGATTTATGTTATGACCGCAGGGGGACCCGGCACATCAACTCTCACAATGGTTCAATATCTTTATACCACAGCATTTCAGAACTATGACCTGGGATATGGTTCCGCCATTGAAGTTGCTATTCTGCTAATTCTTGTAGTTCTTATCAAATTGCAGAACAGCATACTGAAAGTGGATGAGGAGGCTTAAAGTTATGAAGAAATTAAAAGGAAGCGTAAAATATATCGTAACGATTCTCATATGTATCGTATTTCTATTTCCAATTGCCTGGGCCCTGGTGTGCTCCGTCAAACCCGAAGCCGATATCACTAGTTATCCCCCCAGATGGATTCCTGATGTGGCCACTTTTGCCAATTATGCAGAGGTACTGCGGAAATATCCTTATATGTCATGGATGAAGAACAGTATTATCACTGCAGGGGCCGGAACGATATTAATTTTAATATTGTCCTCCCTCGCTGCCTATGCTTTTGCAAGGTTTCAATTTAAAGGGAAAAAAGTGCTGTACAGCACAATCGTAGCCATGCTGCTCGTTCCCATTCAGGCATATATGATACCATTATTTCTGCTGTGCTCAAAGATGAACCTGTTGAATACATATGCGGGAATTATCCTCCCTTCCGCAGCAAACGTAACAAGTATTTTTATCTTAACAAGTTTCTTCAAGGGACTTCCCACAGAGCTGGAAGAAGCCGCCAGAATTGACGGATGCGGAGAACTCAGAATATTTCTTCAGATTATGCTTCCGCTGTCAAAGCCGGCCTTATCCACTGTGACAATCTTGACATTTATCGCAAACTGGAACAGTTTCCTTTGGCCCATGATATGTATCAGAACAGATAACCTGAAAACACTGCCAGTAGGAATCGCCCAGTTCATGGGATCTGTAAATTCCAATGCTCAGTTCCAGTACGGCACTGCTCTCGCCGGATGCTGTATGGCCGTAATACCAACATTAATCGTTTTCCTCGCATTGCAGAAATACTTTGTAGAAGGAATCGCAAGCTCAGGTATTAAAGGATGATAGTAAAATGAAAAGTACTTTATTTGAAGCAAATAAAAGTTTTGTTTTTAAGGATTCTCTTAAAAATGAAATTTGTCATGCATCCACACTTGCACTATTGCCAAATGGAGATTTGTTTTGTGCATGGTTTCAGGGCAGTACAGAGGGTGCCCCTGACGTAAAAATATATGGGACAATACGTCGTGATGGGCTGTGGGAATCTCCCGTTGTTCTGGCCGGGCACAACGGTGTACCATGCTGGAATCCTGTACTCTATGTGCGCCAGAATGGAGAATTGGTTTTGTATTATAAAGTCGGAGAAGAAATAGCTCTCTGGCAGACTATGTGTAAAATATCACAGGATAACGGCAGCAGCTGGAGTGAGACAAAAGAGCTTGTACCGGGGGATGCCGGCGGACGTGGACCAGTCAGAAATAAAATTCTTAAATTAAAAAGCGGACGTCTTCTGGCACCTGCTTCTCTCGAAAACGGAGCTTGGAGAGCCTTTGCGGATATATCGGATGATGATGGAATTACCTGGAGGAAAAGTGAAGAAGTTACAATCTCGCTGCCAGAAGATCAAAAGGTAAATAGGAATTTTACAAAGATCCCTGTGTCAGAGCAGTCTTTCAAAGGACGGGGTGTTATTCAGCCCACCTTCTGGGAATCAGGAGAAGCAGTTCATATGCTGATGCGAAGCACGGAAGGACAAATTTATCACAGCATTTCTAAAAACGAGGGTGAATGCTGGAGTGAGGCACTCCCCACCGGGATACCTAACAATAACAGCGGTATTGACACAGTAAAGTCATTCAGCGGAAACGTTTATCTGGTCTGCAACCCTGTGGGGGAAAGCTGGGGGAAAAGAACTCCTATCTGTCTGCTCTGTTCAGAAGGCGGCGGAAACAACTGGGAGCAGGTGATGCTGCTGGACAAAGGGGCGGGTGAGTTCTCTTACCCGGCCATATTATGTGACGGAAACACTTTATACATCACATATACCTGGAAGCGGGAAAGTATAGCATTTTGGAAAATTAAGATTAGGGAATAGTTCTCCATTAAAAATGTAGATTGCGTACCCTTATAATTGGGCTCTGCAATCTACATTTTTTCTAAATCAATATGGAATGTCAACAGTACACTAGCTCTTAGAATTTTTAAGCCGGATTCTATATATCTTAAAGATACCCCTTATCTTTTAAAATTGATTGGGCCTGCTTTTTTTTGGCATCACTTACTAAGATAATAGGTCCCGTACAGCCCATCCCGCTGTCCGCGTATATGCCTTCTTTCCACAGTGCCT
>ENA-UOOI01003031-UOOI01003031.1-fermentation-metagenome-genome-assembly--contig:-NODE-3031-length-13320-cov-34.263249_pt1 | contig 13320 bp, 5 predicted proteins | sample MGYA00245779_ERZ724027 | MGnify/ENA primary metagenome ERZ724027 (study PRJEB28704, sample SAMN03018318) | fermentation metagenome | biome: anthropogenic terrestrial biome; feature: soil; material... | reverse complement strand
TTATTTTGCTATGTTCAATATGTTTAAAACATCTTCCTTGTAAAGCTTTTTTAAGCCTCCTACAGGACCTGACATAGTGCATTTTTGAGCCATCTCTTCAAACCTTTCATCGGATATGTTCATATCCTTTAACCTTGTCGGAAGGCCTATTTCCCTAAAGAAATTTTCCAATCTTTTTATACCTTCCAAAGCCGTGGACTCAGGATTATCCAGGTCGACTTCTACATCCCATACTCTGTATGAGAACTGTATAAACTTTTTGAGGTTTATATTATAAACATATTTCATCCATGCCGGAAAAACAACCGCCAGACCTGCGCCGTGGGTTATATCATATATGGCGCTGATCTCGTGCTCGATTTTATGGGAACCCCAATCTTCCTCTCTTCCTGTTCCCAAAAGGCCGTTATGGGCTATTGTGCCTGACCACATTATTTCAGCCCTTACATCATAATTATTAGGGTCTTTTAAAGCCAACGGAGCATTTTTTATTATGGTTTTTAATGTTGCTTCGCACAACCTGTCGGTCAAGTCGACATGGGGCGTATTTGTGAAATACCTTTCCATTACATGCGCCATCATGTCGGCAGCACCGCATGCTGTCTGATAATCAGGCAGTGTATATGTAAGTTCAGGGTTCATTATTGCAAACTTCGGACGTAAAAGGTCGCTGTTCATGCTTTCTTTATACCAGCCGTCCTCATTTGTTATCACTGCTGAGGCACTGACTTCGCTTCCGGTTGCAGGCAAAGTGAGTATCACGCCTATAGGGAGTACGTTTTTGGGGTTTGCCTTTCCTGTATGGAAATCCCACTCGTCCCCTTCATACGGTACTCCTGCTGCAATTGCCTTGGCAGAATCTATTACGCTGCCTCCGCCTACGGCCAGTATGAAGTTTATATTGTTTTCCCTGCATATTTTTATACCTTCACGCACCATGCTCAAGCGGGGATTGGGCTTTACTCCGCCAAGCTCTATTATCTCAATTCCTTTAGCCTTCAAGGATTTTACTACTCTGTCATACAGCCCTGATCTTTTTATGCTGCCTCCTCCGTAGTGGAGCAGTATTTTATCGCAGTATTGTTTTACCTCATCTCCAACCTGATTTTCAGCCGATTTGCCGAAAATTATTTTTGTTGGACTTTGAAAAATAAAATCTTGCATATTATACCTCCTTATCATGATTCTATCTATATGATATCATAATTCATATACCGCAAGAATATGGAAAAGAGTTAAAAAACACTATTTGTATATTTCAAATGTCCATATATTTATTTAATGCAGATCGGATAATAAATATGTATATATAATATTCTCTGATAAGTGGTAACATTAAAATAGGTTATGTTAAATCATAATGTTGATTTTTTGAGTGGATGGGATGCTCGAAATCAATATATTGCTGATAATTTTTAAATCTTGCAAAGGTTATTATAATTAAGAAATGCTACAAGGAGGTGCACTATGTCTCTTAGATTTATATATGGAAGAGCAGGAAGCGGGAAAAGCTATTTTTGCTTTCATGATATAAAATCAAGGATTGAGGATAAAGACAATTCTTCACTCATACTATTGGTCCCTGAAGATTATTCATTTCAGGCTGAAAGGGATTTGCTTAAGCTGGTCGGCGAGTCCGGGCTTATGAAAGCCAAGGTGCTTAGCTTTAAAAGGATGGCATACCTTGTGTTTTCACAAACCGGAGGGCTTGCAAGGGAGCATGTGAGCAGTTCCGGAAAGTGCATACTTCTATACAGCATAATGGACAGATATAAGGATAAATTTACTGCATTTAAAAAGTCCGTAAAGATGAAAGGGTTTGTGAACATAGTATCTGATATGATAACTGAACTTAAGATATACAATATAGATCCCGGGACTATAGAAAATGCAATTGCCAAAGCAGATAACGACATGCTTAAAGAGAAGCTGCATGATATAGATATCATATATTCCGAATTTGAAAAAGACATACACGAAGGATATATAGATTCTGAAGATGATTTATTGATTCTTGCAGATAAGCTTGACAGATTCGATATCTTCAATGGAGATGAAATATGGGTGGACGGCTTTTCAATATTCACTCCTCAACAATACATAGTATTAGGGAAACTTTTAAAAAAGGCAAAACGCGTTAATGTGACGCTTTGCATGGATTGCGGCATTGATAAGCCGGGTTTTAGGCCGGATGTTTTTTCGCCTATAAGGGATATTGAAGAGAGGATATTAAAGCTTGCCAGGGATAGCAATACATCGATCGATCCTCCAATTGAGCTCAAGCAAAATATCAAGTTCAGGGGAAATGATGAGCTTTTGCATCTTGAGCAAAACCTTTTCTCATTTCCGTATCAAAGATATGAGAAAAAAACGAACAATATCACTATTTTCAAAGCATTGAACAAATATACGGAAGTTGAATGCATGGCACGCGATATATTGAGTTTATGCAGGGACAAGGGCCTGAGGTTTTGCGATATAGCAGTTACAACAGGTGATGTTCAGGGATATGAGAAGCTCGTGAGCGCTATCTTCTCAGAATACGGCATACCATATTTTTTTGACCAGAAAAGGGACATAACAACTAATCCCCTTATAGTGCTGATAGTTTCAGCAATCGAAATATTATATAAAAACTGGCAGTACGAATCTGTTTTCAGGTACCTGAAAACAGGTCTTTGCGGAATCGATATTGAAGATGTGGATTTGATTGAAAACTATGTGCTTTCAGCAGGCATAAAGGGAAAAAGATGGACCGACGGCAAACCGTGGTGCTATTGGCCCGATTATGGTTATGAAGCTGAACTTCCAGATGATCTGCAAGAAAAATTGCTTAGCATAAATAAAATAAGGAATGATATAACTAAACCGTTTGTAAAGTTTGAAAAATGTATAAATGACTCAAATGATGTTAAGGGAATCTGCAGTGCATTGTTCAACTTTTTATGTGACATAGGCGTATATGACAGGGTCCAAAATACGATTGAAGAGCTTAAAGATAGCGGACAGCTTGACGAAGCCGGCGAATACGGTAGGGTATGGAACATAGTAATGGAAACGATTGACCAGATTGTCGAGGTTTTAGGGAGCGAAAAATTATCCTTGGAACAGTTTTTAAAAGTGTTTTCAATCGGAATAGAAGAATATAAAATAGGGCTCATACCTCCGGCAATCGACCAGGTCATGTTCGGAGGAATAGAAAGGGTAAAGAGCCGTACTATAAAAGCATTGTATGTCTTAGGCGTAAATGACGGTATACTTCCTCAAGCATTATCTGATGAAGGAATTTTAAGCGACAATGACAGGGAAAAGCTGAAAGATATTGGAATCGAGCTTGCGCCGGGTACAAAGGAGAAGGCATTTGATGAGCAATATCTGATATATACGGCATTTACCAGGCCTCAGAAATACCTTAAGATAAGTTATCCCATTGCTGATGCCGAAGGAAGGGCAATGAGGCCTTCCATCATGATTGCAAGGCTTAAAAAGGTATTCAAAAATATAAATGAAATGAGCAATGTGATAAGCAAAGATACGGATGAAGAGAATCTAAATCTGATTAATTCTCCAAATGCTACGTTCAATGACCTGGTATGCGTATTGAGAAAGAACAAGGACGGATATCAATCGAATCCGGTTTGGAAGGATGTATATTACTGGTATATGAGCAATGACTTATGGAAGGATAGGACCTTAAAAGCCATGTCAGGGCTTTCATATGTAAACCAGGCAAGCCCGATAAGCAAATCAAGGGTAAAGGCTCTTTATGGAAAAAATTTAAGGTTTAGCATATCCCGTTTAGAGAAGTATGCGCAGTGTCCTTTTGCATATTTTATGGAATACGGGCTTAAAGCTAAAGAAAGAAAAGTATATGAGCTGAGCCCTCCCGACCTTGGAAGCTTTATGCATATTGTGCTTGACAGGTTTTCAGAATACCTTGATGAAAGAAATATAAAATGGAAGGAGCTTGATAGGGAACAATGTGCAAAGATAATATCAACCATAGTCGACAGCACGGTTGATAAAATGTCGGGCTCTATTTTGTCAAGCTCGGCCAGGTATAAATATCTTAAGGAAAGGTTAAAAAGAATAATGTTAAGGGCGGTGTGCCTAATAGCGCTGCAATTTAAATGCAGCGGATTTGAGCAGGCAGACCATGAAGTGGCATTTCAAAAGGGAGGCAAGTATCCTCCGATATCGATATGCCTTCCATCAGGTGAAGAGATAAAGCTTGTAGGAAGGATAGACAGGGTGGATATGCTAAAGGGTGAAGAAGGAATCTATGTAAGGATCATAGACTACAAATCCGGGAACAAGGATTTTAACCTTTCAGATATATATAACGGATTGGAATTCCAGCTTTTAATATACATAGACGCCATACTTGAACAAGTGTCCAAGACGACCGGAAAGCCTGCTTTCCCGGGAGGAATATTGTATTTTAAGATAGATGAGCCCATTGTATCCGCAGAGGGCGAGCTTACTGAGGAGGAAGCCGAAAAGGAGATAATGAAAAGGCTTAAGATGAGAGGGCTTCTTCTTTCGGATGTAAGGGTGGTAAAGGAGATGGACAGGAATATAAAGGGATATTCGCTTATCATCCCTGCAAATATAAGAGCCGACGGGAATTTCGGCCCCAACTCATCCATTGCTTCGGCTCAAGATTTTGAGGCTCTAAGAAAACATGTTAAAAATTGCATAATAGACTTGTGTGAAGAAATGCTAAAAGGCAATATATCGATTCATCCATATAAGAAGCGAAATATGACGCCATGCAGTTTTTGCAGTTTTAAGCCTGTATGCGGTTTTGATACGAGCGTAAGCGAGAATACATACAGAATCATAGATGATAAATCCAAGGGCGAAGTATGGTCCGCATTGAGCCATGAATCCAAAGCAGAAGGAGGTAACGGCAGTGGAATGGACGAGTGAACAAAATCAAGCAATAAATACAAAAGGCTGCAACCTGCTTGTTGCTGCAGCGGCCGGAGCCGGCAAAACAGCGGTTCTGGTGCAAAGGATAATAAATACAATAACCGACGAGAAAAATGGAGTCGATATAGACAGATTGCTTGTGGTCACATTTACGAATGCAGCTGCATCTGAAATGAGAGAGAGGATAGCCGATGCGATCTCTAAAAGATTAGAGGAAGATCCTGATTCACTGAGGCTCTCAAGGCAGATCGTGCTATTGAACAAAGCCTGCATAACTACCATCCACTCTTTCTGCCTTGAAGTTATAAGGAACAACTTTCAGATGATCGACCTTGATCCTACATTCAGGATAGCCGATGAAACCGAATGCTTGCTCTTAAAGCAGGAAGTCATGGATGAACTGTTTGACGAAAAATATGAAGCTAAAGACCTAGACCGTGATTTTCTTGAGCTTGTTGAATGTTATGGAGGGGGCAGGGGTGATAAGGGACTTTGTGACATTGTGATGAGCCTTTATAATTTTTCTCAAAGCACTCCCTTTCCTGACGAATGGGTGAAGGAAGCAGCTGAGAAGTTCAATGTTGATGATGATTTTGATTTTGGTTCATCAATTTGGGCCGGCGTTATAATGGATAGCCTTTCAATTGAGCTTTCAGGCATCTATGAGATGATGAAAAGGGCATATGCAATGCTCGGCGGAGTTGAAGGCCTTGAACCATATTTGTATCATTTCAAATTTGAAATGGATAATATAAGAAGTTTAACCGAGTGTAATTCTTATACAGAGCTTTCCGAAAAGCTTTCAAATTTTCAATTCGGGAAGCTTCCAAGCTGCAGGAAGGTTTCAGACAAGCAAATCCAGGAAGATGTAAAATCAATAAGGGATGATGTAAAAAAGCAGATTAAGAAAATAAAGGATGAGATATGCTCTTTTACTTCGGAAAAAATAAAAAATGAAATGAGAAAATTATATCCTCTGATGAAGTGCTTGGCACTTCTTACAATACAATTCGGCAAAGAATACCGCGCAAGGAAAAAGGAAAAAGGGATCATAGATTTCAATGATATAGAGCACTATTGCATCGATATACTAAGTGAAAAAGATGAAGATGGGAAAATAAGACCTTCCAAAATTGCGCTTGAGTATAGAAAAAAATTTGAAGAGGTCCTGATCGACGAGTACCAGGACAGCAACATGGTGCAGGAGCTCATATTATCCTTGATATCCAGAAAAGATGAGGATGTGCCGAATCTTTTTATGGTGGGTGATGTAAAGCAGAGCATATACAGGTTCCGCCAGGCCGAGCCCAAACTTTTCCTGGACAAATATAAAACTTATAAAGAATGTGGAAAGGAAAGAAAGATACTGCTTTATAAAAATTTCAGGAGCAGACCTGAAATTGTAGATGGAATAAACTATATTTTCAGATCCATAATGTCTAAAAATATAGGTGAGATCAGATACGATGATAGTGAAAAGCTGAATGCAGGCGCCAAGTATCCTGAAATGGAGCATGAAAATGAGCAGGATGAATCTGTAGAGGTCTATATAGCTGAGAGCTTAAAAAATGATGAAGAGGAAAGGGAAGCTTTAGATGAAGATACTACGGCTTCGGAAGATGAGGATATAGACAGTTTGCAGCTTGAAGCCAGGATGGTCGCAAAGAGGATATCTGATCTGATCGATTCAGGATTTATGGTATATGATAAAAATACAAAGATGTATAGAAAAGTTGAATACAGGGACATTGTGATACTCATGCGTGCAGCGGCAAGGCCGTCTCCAGTATACATGGATGAGCTTTCAAACAAAGGCATACCAGTTTATGCCGATGCGGGAACAGGCTATTTTGAAGTGACCGAGATACAAACCATGCTGTCACTGCTTCAGATTATAGATAACCCCATGCAGGATATCCCTCTGCTTTCAGTGCTTCGCTCTCCAATAGGTGCATTTACACCTGATGAGCTGATAGACATAAGGATTGCCGATGATAGAAAAACATACTATGAAGCATTGAAGCTTAAAGCAGCTTCAGGCGACGATGGTACATCTAAAAGGGCCGGATCGTTTTTGAACAGGCTGAATAAGTGGAGAAAAAAGTCTGTGAATATGCCTATATCGGAATTTATATGGTACCTTTATACCGATACCGGGTACTATGCATATGCAGGTGCCATGCCCGGAGGAGTGCAGAGGCAGGCAAATCTCAGGATACTGTTTGAAAGGGCAAGACAGTATGAGGAGACGAGTTTAAAGGGACTTTTTAATTTCATAAATTTTATAAACAGGCTAAAGAAAAGCAGCGGCGATATGGGCAGCGCCAAAATATTGGGTGAGAATGAAAACGTCGTAAGAATAATGAGCATACATAAGAGCAAAGGTTTGGAATTCCCGGTTGTATTCGTATGCGGCCTTGGAAAGCGATTCAATCTTGCAGACCTGAGAAGAAGCATACTATTTCACCATGATTTGGGATTCGGGCCTGAGTATGTTGATTTCAAAAAAAGGTTTTCATACCATACGGTCATAAAAGAAGCTATCCAAAAAAAGATGAAGCTTGAAAGTTACTCGGAAGAGATGAGGATACTCTATGTGGCATTTACCAGAGCAAAGGAAAAGCTGATACTCACAGGTACAGTGCCTGACTTTAAAAGGGCGTTTGCAAGATGGGGCGAAGGCATAAATTCCAAAGGATCTGGTATACCTGAATACAAGGTGTTAAAAGGTAGCAATTTTCTCGATTGGATCTGCCCTGCTCTTTTAAAGCATAAAAATTCCGGAGATTTCAGGAAAGAGGCAGGCATACAAATATTGCCCTCTGCGATTTTGGATGATGATTCAAAATGGAGTATAAAGCTTTTAAGAAAGGCTGATGTTTTAAAAGAGGAAGCTAACTTTGAAGGCTTTGTTGCCGCAACTTCAGATAGAGCCGGCATGGGCAAATATTATGATGAGGTAAACAGAAGATTAAGTTACAAATATCCATATGAAATCGCTTCAAAACTTCCGGCCAAAATCACTGTAACGGAATTAAAAAGGATGCAAAGAGAAGGCATGGAGGATGAGTATGCAAGCGATATATTTGTGCCTGAACTTATAAAAACGCCTCTCTTCCTTGAAGGAGAATTAAAGATGTCTGCCGCTGAAAAGGGAACCATAACCCATCTTGTTATGCAGCATATAAGTCTTGACAAGGTTCCGACCGAAAAAGACGTGGAAGATTTGATGGATAGAATGATCCAAGATGAGTTCATGACACCTGAACAAAGAAAAGGAGTCGATATAAGAAGAATAGTAAAATTCTTCAATTCACCTTTGGGTATAAGGCTTGTTGAATCAGGAAAGGTTTGGCGTGAGATGCCTTTTTATATGAATGTTAAAGTGAGCGATGTATATAAAGACCTTCCTGAAGGCAAATACGAGAATGAGAAGGTCCTTGTGCAGGGAATAATAGACTGCTGGTTTGAGGAAGACGATGGGGCAGTGCTTATAGATTATAAAACCGATTTTGTACCTGAAGGTAAATCATATATAATTAAGGAAAGATATGGGCTTCAGATTGATTATTATGCCAGAGCACTTGAGAGGATGACAAATAAGAATGTAAAGGAAAAGTACATCTATCTTTTTCATACAGGAGAGATTGTAAAATTTGACTATGTTAAATAAGGATGTTGATTTTTGAGCAATCCAAGCAAGCGAGAACAGGTAAGCGGGATGCTCAAAAATCAATATTATACTTTGACAGAGCATAAAGTTTTAATGGGGTGATATTTTGAGGATACTTCATACATCTGATTGGCATCTTGGCAGAATCTTTTACGGTATATACCTCACTGATGACCAGGCATATGTGCTTGAAAAGTTTATTGAGCTTGTCAAGGATGCAAAGCCCGATGTCATTGTAATTTCAGGGGATATATATGACAGATCCGTGCCTCCTGTCGAGGCTGTCGATTTATTTGATGATGTTGTTACGCATATACTGATCGATTATAAGGTCCCCATAATCGCCATATCGGGAAACCATGACAGCCCGGACAGGCTCGGATTCGGATACCGGATTATGGGTGAGAATGGATTTAAAATATCATGCAGGCTTGATATGGATGCTATGACAACCGTATTGGAGGACGAATACGGACCGGTTTATTTTTATTCAATACCATATGTGGAGCCTGCAGTTACAAGAGAAAAATTCCAGGATGAAACCATACACACGCATGATGACTCGATGAAAAAAATAGTTGGCTATATAAAAGAGAATATGAACAGAAAATGCAGAAAAGTTCTTGTGGCACATGCTTATGCGGCAGGATGTGATGGCTGCGAATCTGAAAGGCCTCTTTCAGTAGGAGGTTCAGGCGCTGTAGATCCTTCGGTATTTAAGGGATTTGATTATACTGCACTTGGCCATCTGCATAATCCTCAAAAAGTCGGCTGCGAGGAGATAAGGTATTCAGGTTCACTTATGAAATATTCTTTTGACGAGGCAAAGCACAAAAAATGTGTATACATAGTCGATATGGACCAATATGGAAAAGTAAATATCAAGGGAGTGGAGCTAAAACCTCGAAGGGATATAAGGTGCATAGAGGGATGCCTCGATGAGCTTAAAAAAGGTCCTAAACCCGGCGAAAACAAGGACGACTATATAATGGCGACTGTAAAAGATAAAAAAGCCATACTGGATGTTTACGGACAGTTAAGATGCATATATCCTAACCTGCTCCATGTCGAAAGGCCACAGTATGATGCAAGCGGCAATATTTGCAGTCCCGGAGAAAATTATAAGAAAATGAACGACGTGGATTTATTCTCATCGTTTTACAAGCAAGTGACTGATAATGAGATATCAAAGGAGCAGGGAGAAACGCTCAAAGAACTTCTGGATAAATATTATCAAGAACTGAGGGAGGCGTAGAGCATGAAACCTCTTAAGCTTACGATGAGCGCATTTGGGCCGTATTCAGGTGTGCAGGTAATAGACTTTACGGAATTGGGGGATCATACCATATTTTTGATAAACGGTCCCACAGGTTCCGGCAAGACAACCATACTTGACGGCATATGTTTTGCACTCTACGGCGACAGCAGCGGCGCAGAGAGAAACGGCAAAAATATGAGAAGCCAGTTTGCAAGCGATGAGCAAGCCACTGAAGTCATATTCGAATTTGAATTAAAAGATGAAAAATACAAGGTAATAAGGAGTCCTGAACAGGAGAGGCTCAAAAAATCAGGTAAGGGCAAAAGGGTTTATATGCCTGAGGCTTCTTTTTACAAAATAAATGATGATGGCGAAGAGCTTTTAAAGACGGGATGGAAGAATGTATCCGAAGCTGTTGAGGAAACCATAGGTTTTAGGAGCGACCAGTTCAGGCAGGTCATAATACTTCCACAAGGACAGTTCAGGGAGCTTTTGACTGCGGATTCAAAAAAGCGCCAGGAGATACTGGAGAAGCTTTTTCATACCGAAACTTACAGGCATATAGAGGAATATTTAAAAAATAAATCCAGGGAGCTTGAAAATGCAATAAAGGAGAACAGGTCCCGCCAGTCTTGGAATCTGGAAAAGGCGGGATGCGAGACTATTCATGAACTTGAGGACATTATAAAAAATTTAAAGGATGAGCTTGAAAGTGCAAAGAAAGAATATGCTCTCAAGCTTAAAAATGTTGAAAAGATAAGAGAAGAATTCAACCTTGGCAGGGAAGGAAACCAAAAGCTTGAAGAGATGGGCAATGCCCTTGAAATTTTAGAAGGCCTCAAAAAAAGAGCAGGTGAATTTGAAGGCAAAAAAGAGATGCTCCAAAGGGCAAGGAAGGCTGTTACACTTGAGGAGACTGAAAAGACGGCTATTTTAAGGAGCAATGACAAAACCGCTTGTAAAAATGACTTGGATTTAAAAGAAGCATTGCTTGTCGATGCTTCTAAAAAATTCAAAATCGCAAAAGCAAAGCTTGAGAAGGAAAAAGCCAATGAGGATAAAAGAGAAGCTCTTCGAAAAAGAGTAATAGAGCTTGAAAGTTTTATTGAGAAGGTAAAATCTCTTGAAACATCAAGGTCTGCAATACATGGTTATAAAGTTGAGCTTGATGGATATGCCGAAGACATGAAAAAGTTAAAAGACAGGCTGGAAGCTTTAAAGGGCGGGATACAAAAGCAGGAGGATGCAATAGCTAAAGCCAAAGAGGTTTCAAGCAAAATAGATCTGTTTAAAACAAAGTTTGATGAGGCGTCACGAGTGGTTTCAAAGAGGATTGAACTTGAAGATAAGTCAAATGAATTCTTAAATGTGTCAAAAGAGTACGAGCGTGATTTGAAGGCATATAAAGATGCTGAACTTAAATATATAAAGGCAAAGGATGATTTTTTCAGGCTGCAGGAATCATGGAATATGGGACAGGCTGCGGTGCTTGCCTCGAGCCTAAAAGAGAATATGCCATGCCCTGTGTGCGGTTCAGTCCACCATCCGAATCCGGCACATATGAAAGAAGGAATCCCTTCAGAATCTAATCTGAAGATGAGCAGGGATGCGATGGATGCATCCGAGGTAGCAAAGGAAAGCGCAAATATAAAATTAAATACTGCGGCAACAAGAAAAAATACCCTCAAGGAGTATGTAAAGAATCTTGAAACCGAACTTGGAGATTTAAAAGATGAGGATATAAAATCGCTTGAGGAAAATAAGCGCAGGGTTCAGGAGGAATTAAAAAAAGCGTCCGATGCGTCAGGAAAGCTTGGCGAGTACAATGCCAAGCTTGATGAGATGAAGCAGATGCAAAAAGATGATGAGCAGAAACTCGAGGACATTGAAAAACAATATCTATCAAAAAATGAGGAATACCAGAAAGCTCTTGGAGCATATAAGGAGAAGGAAGAGTCCATACCAAAAGATATAAGAGATATGGATTCGCTCCTAAAAGAGCAAAAAGCTGCAAAGCATAAGCTTGATGAACTCAATCATGACCTGGAAGCTGCCAAAAGTGAATATGACGATTCTTCAACAATGCTTGCGTCTGCAAAAACATCAAGGGACACTGCACAGAAGGCATTGAATGATTCACTTGAAAATTACAGGATTGAAAAAGAATTATTTGTAAACAGCATGAAAAGTGCAGGGTTTACCACATACAAGGAATATTCTGATGCCAAATACAATAAAGGCAAGATCGAAATATTGGAGAGGCAAATAAAAGATTTTGATGGAAGCCTTCGTTCTGCGAGCGATAATTATAATAAGGCTGCAAAGAATGCGTCGGGAATAGACTGGGTTGATACTGATAAATTGAATAACGAGCTTAAGGCTGCTGAAAGCGAAAGGGATGATAAGCTTAAGCTTGAAAATACATTATCCGAGAAAATAAAGACAAACCAGGGTTATCTTGATGATATAAAGGGCCTTGATTCGGCGCTGGAGAAAATAGACAAGGAATATGGAATACTTGGCACGCTTTCAGATGTGGCAAACGGTTTAAAACCGAATATGTATGGCATAACATTTGAAAGGTTCATACTCGGGTGGCTTCTTGATGAGATAACTGCTGCCGCCACACAGAGATTGAAGCTTATGAGCCGCGGAAGATATTATCTCCAAAGGACGCTTGACAGGGAGAGAAAGAATGCCGCCGGAGGACTTGAGCTTGAGGTCTTTGACACATACACGGGATTTACAAGGCCTGTGACGACTCTGTCCGGAGGGGAGAGCTTTCTCGCATCGCTTTCACTTGCATTAGGGCTTTCGGATGTTGTGCAGTCATACTCCGGGGGGATAAGCCTCGATACTATTTTTGTTGATGAAGGATTTGGAACATTGGATCCTGAATCCTTGGACTTTGCAATAAAAACGCTTATCGATTTGCAAAAGGGCGGAAGGCTTGTTGGCATAATATCCCATGTGCCCGAGCTCAAAGAAAGGATCGATGCAAGGCTTGAAGTCGTGCCCGGTGAAAGAGGGAGCACGGCATCCTTTAAAATACCGTAAAGGCAAAAAAATAAATTACCGCGGCCAAATGATCAGGGGTCGTAAGAAAATAATATCAATTTTTTGCAGGAACGGCATGGCTTTGCCCATGCCGTTCCTGCTTCATCTGATATGACTTTGAGTTCATCTCTAATGCTGTTCAATTATTCACCGTTCAGTTTTTCAGTTACAATCGCCATCTGCTCCTCGGTAGGCTCCCAATCAAAGGTGATCTCCACAATACAATTCTCATAGCACAGCAAATAGCGATTCATAGGGCCGGTATCCTGTGCTACCAGTCGGTATGCCTCACGTGCTCCCCATAGGTAAGTGTCCTGTGGCTCATATAATTTCTTGTAGCCTTCCGGAACGCCGATGTTATGGGTTACATCATAATCTCGAATGAGCCGATTTTTGC
>ENA-UOOI01003030-UOOI01003030.1-fermentation-metagenome-genome-assembly--contig:-NODE-3030-length-13334-cov-19.410121_pt1 | contig 13334 bp, 14 predicted proteins | sample MGYA00245779_ERZ724027 | MGnify/ENA primary metagenome ERZ724027 (study PRJEB28704, sample SAMN03018318) | fermentation metagenome | biome: anthropogenic terrestrial biome; feature: soil... | reverse complement strand
CATAGCCGTTATCCTGCTCCAGCCGTTCCATAATGAAATGCTGGTATTCTTTTTCACTTAGTATGTTATTCATCTGCTTGTTCTCCTACAGGAAATCTTTTTTTAGGAATATGGGACAAATCACCCGTGGTAGCAATAATATGCTTGAAAAAGTCATACGCTTCAGGTTTTAGCTTTATCTGTTGTACCGTTTCCGTGTGTGGTATCGGAATAGATACCACATCTGTACGCTTGTTGCTACTTGGAATGATTTTTAGCGGCTCTTGCGTTTTAATAATATAAAACCATTTGTCAATATGAAGAATATTACTGTTTGTGTAGCCTCTTAAAACAAGGGGTTTTTGATTTTCACTTTCGACAAGTTGCATGAGAATGTTATAGTCGTAATCCGACATGGCGTCACAAGCACATTTGAAGTCATCTATGGCTTTCTGCATTTTATTTTTGTTGTGTTCATTCATTTTTGCCGCCTGTGTTTTTTTATGCGAGTGATTTGAAATCTTTTGAAATATGTATATCAAAAGAGATAAAACGAGAAAAATCGCAATTATAAGAGCGGAAAAGGCAACAATAACACTAACGTCTCTATTTGAGAAAGGAAGTTTGTTATAAAAATCAGAAGGTATGAAAATCGATACAATCAACCCTACGACAAAAGAAATGAGGATAACGACCCAGTTCTTTTTCAATAGGAACTCTGTGACTTTTTCAAGCAAACCCATTATACAACCTCCTTCTTTCCAGTAACATATTCAAAGATGAGTGATTTTTTATATTCATCGAGGGTTGCGAGCTGCGACTGTTTGTCGGCAATTACCTCGTTTGTGCGCTGTAGTACAGAGTCGATATATTCTACGATTTGATTCTGCTCCTCAATTGGAGGCACAGGGTATTGCAGCTCTGTGAGCTTGTTCCAACGAAGGTCGCAGGAACGAACACGGATGCCTGTAGCCATTGCCAAAAAGACATCGCTGTACGCCATGCTGCGTAAATAGTACATTACATAACGCTTGTTCTGCTTGGTGTCGAGAACATTGAGCACCGGCGACGCTTTGCCTCTGGAATCCGAGATGCCAATCGCTCCGGCAAAGCCATCCATGCCATGCACTACAAGGTCGCCAACATCTATGCCCTGATATCCGATTTCCTTATCAGACATGGTGAATCCATCCTCGCGGCGGTTGCTGCGGAGCGTAACCTCGCCGTCGCGGAAGCAGGTGATTACACCGTCGTCTTCACGAATAGGTTTCTGAAGGTAACGGAGTATGTATTTCCCGCGAATGCAATCCCAATGGGAAGGCATCTGTCCTATCCATCTGACGCCGCTGTCTTTCATATCAACTTCGGGGTTCAACCCCTTTGTGACGGCCTCTGTAATAATAGAACGCTTGTACTGCTCCAGTATATCAATTTGCGATTGAATATCGGTGGTCAGCGCATCGATTTCATTGCATCTCGGATTGAGATAATCCAATATAATTTGCTGTTCATGCATAGACGGAACGGGAATAACAATATTTTTTAATGTATCTCCGTATATTACATCAATGGTTGTAGCATTGCTCTTATATAGAATTTGCCTTTTCACAAAGTCTGAATCATTAAAAATGCGCTGTAAAAAGTCATATATTATTTTTGTATCATCAATTCTGAATTTGATGATACAAGGATGAATAATACCCTCCATATGCTCTGCTGGAATTCTACAAATTCTACCAATTGTCCCGCGAGTAGTGATCAGAATATCATCTTTCCGGACTTTGAAAGCACTTAAAGCCTCATACTTGTCTTTTGTAACAAACACTGTATTATCTATAAAATTTTGATCTATAACAGCCCTTTGGTTATATACCCAATAACCATCGTCAACAAAGTCATTGCCAGCCAACTGGCTTCCGAACGGGCCAACCTTTATTGCATCACGCTCTTGCGTTAATAGGTATTTTATAGGGACGAGTGTCCACGATTGTGGAATGTCTCCAACCCAACTATATCCGCTATCTTTCATTTCACGCATCTGTCAGCACCTCCGTTTCGGGCCTCTTTTTGCGGCTGCGGATGAAAAGCGTTATTGCCGTCACTATTCCGGCAACTGCCACGATTCCACCCAGAATAATGCACAAAACCAAAACCCAGTTTTCTGTCAGCCATCTTACTGCGACAATCACGCCGTATGTCACTGCCCATAACACCACAAACAGGATAAGGCGAATAAGCCAGTGGAAGAAGGAGCCGCTTGTCCTTCCGTCTATAGCACCCATATGATACATATCACCCACGCAGCGATATGCAATGCCATAGGCAATAGCGCCGATTGCCGCAAGAATCAGGTATTCATAATACCACTCGATGGGCAAGCCGAGAGGGTCGGTCAGTAAATCGAATAGAAATTTGAACATCGCTTACCTCCCAATCAGTCAAACAGCTTTGCCACGCGTTCGCTGGCGGAAAGCTCCAGCTCCAAAAAGCGGGCCTCCAGCTCTTCGCTGGGCGTAGGCTGCTGATATTTGTAGAAGTAGCGGGTAAACGGAATCTCCGCGCCGGTTTTGATAACCGGCTTTTTTGCGCCGAGGTTTTCCTCAAAAAACGCTTTTGCATCCGGGGTATGAGGCAACACCTCCCGTGCCATGTAGGTATCGATATCCTCTTCAAATTTGACGATTTCGGTGTCCTTCGTCTCCTTGTCGTAAATAATGTTTCCTTTTTTATCTCGCTGAATTTCGGCGGCTTTATCCATTGTGGAAAGACCGTCGGCAATCCTATCAAGGAGCTTTTTATCAGCGGTGGCGCTGGCGAGTGCGGTCGTAAGTACCGGCATAAACTCTTTGAGATTCATATAAACGGTGTCAGATACCGCAGCTTCAAGCGCGGCAATGATAGCGTCAAACACAGGCTTGTTATTCAGATAGCTCTCCAGCTTCTTTTCATCCTTGCCGGTAAGCTCCTCGGCGTTTTCCAGCTCCTCAACCTTTGCTTCGTCATAAAGGGAGGAAAGCGCTCCTTTCGAGAGCATTGCCTGAATGCGCTCATTGGTGATGGCATAGCTGCGCTGGAGGGGCTGCATCACAGTGTACTCGCGGTAAATGAATTCCTCATTATTATAAATTTTGCAAATCTCGTTTTCTTCGAAATTCGCATACAGTCTTGTAATGGTTGCGCGATCTTCGGGAGAAATCTCGTTTTTCTTGTTGCCCAGTGCCTTGCGCAGCTTGTGGTATATCTGCGAAGCGTCAATAAGCTGGATTTTCCCCTTGCGCTCGGTGCGTTTATTCTTGGAAAGTACCCAGATGTAGGTGGCGATGCCGGTGTTGTAGAACAGGTCTGTCGGCATAGCGATGATTGCCTCAATCAGGTCGCTTTCCAACAGCCAGCGGCGAATCTGGCTTTCGCCGGATGCCGTGCCGCCGGAGAAGAGCGGACTACCATTCTCAATGATAGCGCAGCGTCCCAAATTGTCATCCAGTTTGTCAATGGCGGACTGCAAAAACAGCATCTGCATATCGCCGGAGCTGGGAAGCCCAGCACCCCAGCGTCCCTCGAAGCCCTTTGCGTATTCGTCGATCACCGCTTGCTCGACGCCTTCGGCCGCATCCTTGCCGCCCCATGCAGTGCCAAACGGAGGATTTTCAAGCACAAAGCGCATTTTTGTCGTTTTGAAACGGTCGGCTTTCATAGTGTCCTGATAGCAGATATTTTCTGCATTTTGCCCCTTGATGAGCATTTCGGCAAGGCACATCGCATAGGACTCCGGGTTTATTTCCTGCCCGAACAACCGCACATCGGCGGAGGGATTGTAGCGCTTGATAAAGTTGTAGCCGGTGGAAAGCATACCGCCCGTGCCGCAGGCCTGGTCGAGAATGGTGATAACTTTCCCATCATCAAAGATGTCGTCGCAGCCCTCGGCAAGCAGGATATTCACCATCGTTTTGATGATATCCCTGCCAGTGTAGTGGTCACCAGCCTCGGCATTTTCAGAGAACTTACGAATAAGCTCCTCGAATATGTAGCCCATCTTCACATTGTCAATGGTGCGCGGATCGAGGTCGAGTTCGGAGAATGCTTTGACAACCGAAAGCAAACGGTTGTTTTTATCCATCTTATCGATCTGTTTTAGAAAATCCAGACCCTTTTCCGCAGAGAGCAGAATTTCCTGCACATTGGAAGAGAAGCCCTGAATATAGCTTTTGAAATTTGCGGCAAGGTGGTCGGAATCGTTCACCAGTTCCGCAAGGTCAAACTCGCTGGTATTATAAAATGGATAATTTGAAACTCGATACATTGCCTTTGCAGGAAATGTTGGATCCCGCTTTGCCTGTGCGACAACCGCTTTCTTTGTGGGTGCCAGCGCACACTCAAAACGGCGAATAATTGTCATCGGGATGATAACATCTTTATATTTATCGCTCTGATAGGGTCCACGCAACTTGTTAGCGATAGACCATATAAAATTAACTTCCGACGAAACATCAATGGGCGCATCGTCCCACATCGCGTCGATAATTTTTTTTTGTGCCATGCTTATACCTCTTTCTTCGCCACTATGCTCTAATTCTACACCGGCAGGTGTCCCAAAAAACGGACTTATGCCTCGGCGCCCATCATCATATTGTAATGTTGGTCTTGACCCAGTGAAACGAAAATATTTCTAAAGACCTCTTTATGCTGTTCAACACTCATGCCGTCATCGGATAAAAAGAGCTCGTCGCCGATGCCGGTCGTGCTGTTCAAGTATTGCAGTAATGCGTCAGCCAGATGGTAACGTTCATAGTCCGGCTTTTCACCCTCGACTTCCGTGACAAACCTATGCTTGTTCGTTTCAAGGACGATTTTTCGCATATTCTTACCTTCAAATCCGCAAAGCTGAAGGAAATAATAATCCAAGATTCTTCGGGAGACATTTTTGATGGGGATGGAGGCGTTGTCTTCCTGATACAGTCTCTTGAGCTCATCCCACAAGGCGGCGTAACTATTTTGTACCGGGTTATAGTTCTCCATCTCACCGGCTATACCGCTCGGACGAACACACAGCGTTATGCTTGAACGATTGTCCGCCTTACGTATGATGAAGAAAGACGTGCTCTTATAATGAGACACTTCCTTATAAGTGATTTCTCTATGAAAATACACATTGTGGGTCAGAATAAAAATCTGCTTGATGTAATCTCCTTTAACCTCTTGATCGCGGTATTCTGTGTTGTTATAGCAGACACCGATCAGTTCTCTGACAATGGAGCTGACAATGAACAATGTGCCGCTATCCATACTTGAGACAGGGTCATCAATGACGACGATTTTGTCACGAGTATCTGTGCCTTCAGGGGCCTGTTCAAGGCTTCCGTATGTAACCGTCGCATCTGCCTTGCCGTTTCCGCGAACAAGCTGATAAAAGTACAAAAAAGCGATGAAATTGCGTTCACCTTCGCTTAGGCGAGTAACGGGAGTTTGCTTCTCATCCTGCCTCACGACCATATAGGTGTTTTTCGTACCGGGCTTATTGATGATAAGAAAGCCCTGAAAGCCGGAATCGCGCAGAAGTTTATTGATGTTATCGACTGCTTCTTGGGTGTTGACACCGCCTTTGTTCAGTTCAATGATTGCGCTGGCGGCGGCACGATAATCTTTCCGGCATTCTGCGATGGCTTTATCAATGCGTTCCGTGTCACTCTTATGCGCTGATAACCCCTGGTTGTAATCAGATACCAAATCAGCGAGAGTAAAGGCCATATGCGCCCAGACGTCTCGCTTACACTGCTCTTGCATTTTGCGTTTATCATTAACGATGGAGTTATTCGTCGCTATCTGCTGGTTGATTTTATCTATGATTTGCCCAATTTCTATTAACAGCGAGTCGGTGTCCTCAAGAGCCACGATTGATGTCGGCTCTTTGATTTTGCCCTCAATGCGCTGTGTGTTTATTTGGATTCGTTGTTCAAGGATGCTCAGTTTATCTTTGTATTCAGTCAGATCTACGGAAGGGAGGACATCCTGCAGATTGTCATTAAGGCTTTTCAGAATAGCACCGGTTTCCCTGACATAAGCGGCTTGGAATTCTCGCAAAGCATCAATATCCTGCTGATACTGCGCATCAAAGCAAGCCGCGATATCCTCTTCAAATGTTTTGGGGAGCGGTTGCTGGCAGTATGGGCACTTGCCGGATGCGTGGTCCTGATAACGATCATGACCTTGACGCACCCAATCAGTCGCATTTATTGCTTTGATGAAATTCGCAAATGGGGTCTCGCTGCTGCTTGTAACTGCTTTATCCAGTAGCTCGCTTCCGGGCAGACTCCCATAGGTCGATGTATTACTCACTCTTGAAAAAACATGATACGGGCGGGAATTCATATCAAATGCCACATCACAGGATTTTTTTAGTTCATCAACATCGTGTTCGGCTGCCGACGGCACCGCAAGAATGGCATCAAAAAACAGTTCTTTGCGCTTTTTTCCCGCGATAACGGAATCAAACATCTCGCGTAGCTTCTTTGTGCGATCCCAGCAATATGCGCGGAATTTCTCTGCGGCAGCAGACCACGCAGCGTCTTTGTCCTCTTTATCTTTTGCGAGGGCTCGTCCTTGCTTTTCAGAAGCAGCCTTTTTATCGGCTTGTTCCGCTATCTGACCTTGAATTTTAATGTTCTGCGAATGAATGGTGAAAACACCGGCAAGGTTATCATAGTTAGAAAAATGCTGTTCAATAAAATCGTGATTATACACGAGAACATTATAGTTATCGCGAGGCATACTTTCTTGCCACTGCACACCTGTATCGCTCTCGATGACCTCAGCAAGAGTCGTCTTACCAGCGCCGTTCGCACCATAAAAGAAGTTGATATAGGTGGGTTTGATGGATGTCCCTGTTCCTTTGAAGGTCGCTGTGTCCAGTGATATTTCTTTAATTGCTGCTGGTAATTTAACTTCCATATTCTGCTCCCCTCGCCTGAATCCAGATATTATCTGGCGTTATTCATTGATTTTTCCGCTTCTAAGCCACTCGTCAACTTCGGAAATCTTGAATTTATATCTTTTCCCCGCTTTGTTTATTGGCAGCTTTCCTTCGCGCATCCATGCGCGGACAGTGTCTTTACTCACACTTAAATGCTCTGCAATGTCCTCTAAGTTCACCCATTTTTCGACGCTTGTGATTTCGCGTTCATCACTCATGGTTTTACCTCCACTATTATTCATTATCATGAGTTATACGATCTTAAGTTAGAACCGTAATAATAACGCCCACGCTTCTCAGGGCTTCAATTATATTCAGGCGTTTTACTGACCAGTGCGGGCGGTCGAACTCATTAAATGCGCTGGCCTTGCCTATGCATAAGTTACTTGCATTCGAAATTAAGACCTGCTGCGGGATGTCATTCAACTTGGAAAAACAAAACAGTATCGTATTGTCTCGTACAACGATATCATTGAGAAATCCATATGAGGCGCGATGCCAACTGTTCGTCGTCCCACAACCGTGATTTTTTGTGGCGACAATCGTCGGGTAACTCCTGATTGCGGTTAATTCCAGCTCTCCAAGCATCGTAAGAGCGGACACAATGTCTTCATCCGTATCCTGCAGCGCCTGTTCTTTCGGAATACTGAAACCATTTGACGAATCGACAGATTCGCATGTGATTACAAAGAGATTGTAAAACGCTGTATCCATTCTGGGCGGAGCACCAAAGCCTTGTGGTGGTCTATCGGTTGGTAAGCTGGGGCCACCCAAATAGTAATTGTTCTGCACGGCATCAGTATGCGCAACAAAAGTATCTATTGGCGCATTGAAATTATTTGTGCTTGGCACATCGCTGCAATGCACTTTGCTTGGAGGCGCTGGTTGAAGTTTATTGTTCATCTTTTTTGCCTCCGTAATTGTTGACTACTGTTCCAACCTGATTATTAAAGGTGTGAATAGGCGCGTTGAAATTAAAAGTGTTAAATGTCGGATTTGTATTTAAGACCTGCTGTGTCGTACTTGATGCAGCGGGTTCTTTTTGTGCTTCTTCCCCAGAGCAGTTTTCCGTTTCGACGATCACTGTATCACGCTCGGAATCATCTGCACCAGTTTCCTCTTCAGCAGTACTTTCGGTGGTCTTGTAATAAGAAATGGTAATCTTTCTGTCAAATAGTTCGTGAAGGCCTCCATTGTATTCGCGTTTGCCGCCACCGGTCGAAGGACACCAGAAGTCAATCGTCTCTTTTCCAAACGTATTCTTTTCGGGGCGTGTAACAGCGTAATGCCAAACACCCAGCAAAAAGGACTGTAAACATATATCGTTTAATCCACGGAGCTCCGATTTTGTGACAGAGCCGCCATGCTCCAAAACATAAAACGGTTGTGCGACATCGATGGAGTCGTCAATGTCGATTAAAGCAAGCAACTCTTCAACAAGCATTTTATCTCGTTCTGCGCTGCCGGTATCGATTAATAATTCTGTCACGACGCACATTTCATGTAGTGCAGAAGCGTATTGTTCTTTAACACGCCGGTCAAAAGAGGTCAACGCTGTAGCATCACTAAATGGGAATAAAATACCGCCCTCATTTTTGCAGTTTTTATATTCCGAGGTATTACCGCCGCAGGTACTCTTCGCATAAACGAAAATATTCTGCCAGTCTGGAACTACAACCTTTGATAACTCAAAGAGAGCTATCGGCTCCGAATAAGGCTCCAATTTTCCATCGTAGTATTTGTTTGCACCAAGCAACGGTTTTCTCGCCCTTAAGAACAGAGTGAAAAAAGTGCCGCCGCAAAGACGTTGCTTGACTTTGTTTTCCATAGTTTGCCACCACTTTTCAAAAACCAACTCGGCGAACTCCTGCCAACTCTGCAAAGTATGGCTGCCGAAGTCGGCGAACTATTTCATGTTCCTGTGAGAAATCGCAGGGACATTTTTTGATGTTGTTGCGCGGTAGTTTTGAAGCGAACTGGATTTCACAGCTCACACTAAACACTACTAAATCATTATATCACGCTCTAACTCAAAACACAATGACACAAGTGTGAATTTACGCCAAACTTCAGGATTTCCTCCTTGCGATTTCTCGCAAATCACTTTTTTGGAGGAAATCAAATGAAAACCAACGACAATCAGCAGACAAACAAGAGTTACAAGGTCTACATCCCTCGCCTCAAGGAGTGGGTTGAGGTGACGAAAGAGCAGTATTACGGCTACTACCGCGACATTTGGTCAACCCGCGACCGGGCGCAAAACCACGGAAGGTGTCAATGCCCCAAGAGTAAAACATGGGTTTGCGACGGTGATTGCCTAGTCTGCCCGTATCGCTCAGCCGGTGATGTGCATTCTTTGGATTACACCATCGAGAACGAAAACGGTGACGAAACCACCATGCTGGACAAGCTGGAGGATGGCTCCCCCAGCATTGAAGAGGTCGTGACAGACAAGCTCATGTTGGAGCAACTTTTTGCGCGGCTTACAGAAATCATGCCGGAAGCAAAACGCATTGGCGAACTCCGTCTTGCCGGACTGACGGACACCGAGATTGCGGGTGTTATCGGCATCTCACGCACCACGTATCTCTCTCGTCTCAAAAAAGCGACGCAGCTCATGAAGAGCGAATACCCGGATATGTTTTAATGTACCCTCTCCAGTCGGCTCATCACCGGCTGGAGATTTTTTTGATTTTTCTCTTTTACCTTCGTCAAACGGGGCTGCTCATCTCCAGTGGGAAGTGGAAAGAGCAAAACGACAACCGCTCCTTCCGAGGAGGTGAAAATGAAATGTATCAGACCCAAACAAAACCCAGATACAGCGCCGCAGACGATGAGCTTGTGGATGTTCTCACTCAGATCAGCGTTGTGTCCATGCGGCTGGCAAGAAAACTGACTTTGCTCGCCGGACAATGCCAAACCACCGAAGGAGGAAAATCAGATGAGCAAAATGAGCGAAATGGCTGCGACCATCGAAGAACTGCGCAACGCCGCTACTGCGATTAACCAAGCTGCCAACTGGCTGGCGGAGCAGTTCAGCAGCAATGAGCCGGAGCCTGAATCCGCGTCTGTCGAGCCGGTGTTGACACTGGAAGCGGTCAGAGCCGTGCTGGCGAACAAGTCCCGCGCGGGCTTCACCGCTCAGATTCGCTCTCTGCTCCAGAAGTACGGTGCCAATAAGCTGTCGGGCGTTGACCCGGCAAACTACAAGGCGCTGCTTGCAGATGCGGAGGGACTGACCGATGCCACCTAAAGGACATGCAGTGCTCTCCGCATCCAGTGCTGACCGTTGGCTCCACTGCCCGCCGTCCGCCAGACTCTGCGAGAGCTACGACGATAAGGGCAGCGACTACGCCGCCGAAGGCACCGATGCTCATGCGCTTTGTGAGTACAAGCTCCGGCAGGCGCTGGGCATGGAAGCGACTAACCCGACTGAAAATCTGAGCTGGTACAACTCTGAAATGGAGGAATGCGCCGCCGATTATGCGGCCTATGTGCTCGAACAGGTGGAAGCGGCAAAGCAGACCTGCGCCGATCCGGTTGTTCTCATCGAACAGCGGGTGGATTTCTCCCGCTGGGTGGAGGGCGGCTTCGGTACTGCCGACTGCATCATCATCGCGGACGGCACCTTACAGATCATCGACTACAAACACGGTCTGGGTGTGCTCGTAAGCGCGGAGGAAAATTCGCAAGCCCAGTGTTATGCCCTTGGAGCACTTGAGTTGTTCGACGGCATCTACGACATCGACTCGGTGCGCATGACCATCTACCAGCCCCGCCGCGACAATGTCAGCACCTACGAGCTTTCAAAGGATGAGCTTTACCGCTGGGCGGATGAGGTGCTGGGGCCCACAGCAGACCTTGCCTTTGCCGGCGACGGAAACTTCCTGTGCGGTGAGTGGTGCGGCTTTTGCAAGGCAAAGCACGACTGCCGTGCCAGAGCCGAAGCCAATCTGGAGCTTGCCCGCTACGACTTCAAGCTGCCGCCGCTGTTGACGGATGAAGAAGTCGAGGAAATTCTTGTCCGCGTTGACGACCTTGTTTCATGGGCGGCAGACATTAAGGAATACGCGCTCCGGCAAGCGCTCAGCGGAAAAAAGTGGCACGGCTGGAAGCTGGTTGAAGGCCGCTCCAACCGCAGGTATACAAACGAAACAGCTGTTGCCAGTGCTGTTGAAAGCATAGGCATTGACCCCTATGAGCACAAGGTGCTGGGCGTCACCGCCATGCAGAAGCTGCTCGGCAAATCCCGCTTTGACGATCTCCTCGCGGCCTACATTGAAAAGCCGCAGGGCAAACCCACGCTCGTGCCGGAGAGCGATAAACGTCCGGCATATCAACATGCTCAGCGCGCTGAGCAAGCCAAAAATGATTTTATGGAGGAAAACGATTATGAATAACAACATCACAAAGGTCAACAACCCGATGAAGGTCATCACTGGTCCGGGCACCCGCTGGTCTTACGCCAATGTCTGGGAGCCGAAGTCTATCAACGGCGGTACGCCGAAGTTCTCCGTCAGCCTGATTATTCCGAAGTCCGACACCAAAACGCTTGCCAAGATCAAGGCGGCTATTGAGGCGGCTTACCACGAGGGAGAATCCAAGCTCAAGGGCAACGGTAAATCTGTGCCTCCGCTGGCGGCTCTCAAAACCCCGCTGCGCGACGGCGACACCGAACGCCCCGATGATGAAGCCTACGCCAACGCCTACTTCATCAACGCCAACGCGACTACTGCTCCCGGCATTGTGGACGCTGACCGCAATCCGATTCTGACCCGCTCGGAGGTTTACTCCGGCGTGTACGGCAGGGCAAGCATCAGCTTTTACGCTTTTAATTCCAATGGCAATAAGGGCATCGCCTGCGGGCTCAACAACCTGCAGAAAATCCGCGACGGGGAGCCTCTCGGCGGCAAGGCAAGCGCGGAGTCCGACTTTGCCACCGACGATGACGACGATTTTTTGAACTGAGAAAGGAAAGGTGAAAATACATGACAACCTTACAGACCGTTTTAGTTACCGCCCTTATCGCCATCTGGCTCTGCATCAGTGTCGGGTTCCTTGTCTCTGTGATTCAGAGCGCAATATATGACCGCAAGCGCGAAAAACGCGAGAAGGCGCAGGCTGCCCGCGACCTTGAATACCACGAAAAGCGCATGGCGGACTTTAAGTAAAACATCAGGGACAAAGCGGCAGAGCTTGCTTTGCCGCCTTGTTCCTATTAAGGACGGTTGCTTATGAAATCACTCAGTATTGATATTGAAACATATTCCAGTGTAAACCTTGCCAAATCAGGTGTTTACCGCTATGTCGAAGCACCGGATTTTGAAATTCTTCTGTTCAGTTACAGCGTGGACGGCGGTGCGGTGCAGGTCATCGACCTTGCCTGCGGTGAGAAAATTCCGGCTGACATTCTCGGTGCCTTGACGGATGAAAGCGTGACAAAATGGGCGTTCAACGCCGGCTTTGAAAGAGTATGCCTGTCGCGGTATCTCGGTTTGCCGACCGGCAAGTATATTGCCCCTGCTTCGTGGCGGTGCTCGATGGTATGGGCGGCGACAATGGGTCTGCCGCTTTCACTGGAGGGCGTCGGCGCTGTGCTGGGGCTGGAAAAGCAGAAGCTCACCGAGGGCAAGGAACTCATCAAATTTTTCTGCCAGCCCTGCACTCCGACAAAAGCCAACAGGCAGCGCACCCGCAACCTGCCGGCTCATGCCCCGGATAAGTGGTTGAATTTCAAAAAATACAATATTCGTGATGTTGAGGCTGAGATGTCCATTCAGGCGAAGCTCGCAAAGTTTCCGGTACCGGACAGCGTCTGGGAGGAATACCACCTTGACCAGGAGATAAACGACCGCGGTGTGGCTCTGGACATGACGCTGGTACAAGCGGCTATCGCCATTGACGGGCGCTCCCGCTCCGAATTGACCGCGGCCATGAAAAAGCTGACTGAGCTGGACAATCCCAACTCGGTGCAGCAGATGAAGCAGTGGCTTGCGGATAACGGCATGAAAACGGACACGCTCGGGAAAAAGGCTGTGGCGGAGCTTTTGAAAACAGCGCCGCCGGAGCTTGCCGAAGTACTTATCCTCCGGCAGCAGCTCGCCAAATCCTCGGTAAAGAAGTATCAGGCAATGGAAAACGCAGTCTGCGCCGACGGCCGCGCGCGCGGAATGTTCCAGTTTTACGGAGCTAACCGAACCGGCCGCTGGGCCGGCAGGCTTATTCAAATGCAAAACCTTCCTCAAAATCACCTGCCGGACTTGGCACAGGCCCGCGCTCTTGTGCGCTGCGGCGACTTCGATGCGCTACTATGGCCTCTCGTCGGTTTCATGGGGTGAGGAGATCACGGCGGGCAGAACGGAAGTGAAAAACTGGCCGCTTCACATTC